>Ga0208880_1000273_pt1 | contig 10706 bp, 12 predicted proteins | sample Knorr_S23_td_Sur_FD_185606 | JGI IMG/M metagenome (GOLD analysis project Ga0208880, IMG submission 185606) | Marine microbial communities from Southern Atlantic Ocean transect - Knorr_S23_td_SurfaceB_ad_5m_LV_B (SPAdes) (version 2) | ecosystem: Environmental > Aquatic > Marine > Oceanic | place...
GTGCAACTAAAACAATGACATCTGAAGACTCAATTCTCTTTCTATGGTCTAAAACAATACTATCTGGTTGTTCGCCCGCATATACAGGATTAAACTTTTCTTTATATAAATCTACACAATCAACTTTATGCCCCTTTTCTTCTGCAGTTTTAGTAAATGTATCTCTTATTGCTGCATTAAATGATGTATCATTATAGTGACCATAGACCATAAATACTTTTGTCATAATCAGTCCTTATACAAAATGTCTCATTTAATTACAGTAAATAATATTTAAATCATTATCATGAATTATATAGTCATAGAAGGAAGCCACTCAAATCCAAATGATATTAATACGATTGATATTAATACAAAAAAAGAACATGGTCCTTTTACTAAGGAAAAAGCCGATATATTTGCAAAAACTTTAATTCAAAAAAATATTGATGACTTTTATCATCGTGCTTGGGTGATAGAAAAAAACAATTAAGCTTTTTTTAAAGCAAAATTTCCTAAGATAAATCCTGTAAACATAAAAAATACAAAAATAAAACTGTTTGTATTTAAAAATGCCAAAGAAGAAACTGCTGGACCGGGACACAAACCAACTAAACCCCAACCTATTCCAAATAAACTTGAGCCTATTATTAATTTTTTATCAATTTCATTTGAAGATGGTGTGATAAAATGTTTTGCAAATATAGGTTTTGATTTATTTTTAAAAATAAAATAGAGAGGGGAAAAAGTAATTATACCTCCAGCCATTACAAAAATTAATGACGGGTCCCATTCACCAAATAGATTTAAGAAACCTAAAACTTTTTCAGGATTTACCATTTGAGAAATAGTTAAACCTAATCCAAATATTAATCCTGCAATTAATGAAGATATTTTTGTCACTGAACTCCAAAAAGTAAAACTGTTAAAATTCCAGTAATTAAAAAAGATATAGTTGCAATAATAGATCTTATTGATATTCGACTAATTCCACAAATGCCATGACCACTGGTGCAACCGCTTCCAATTTTTGTGCCAACTCCAACTAGTAATCCAGCAATCACAACTAATAAGATTGAATTAGTTAACTTAGATTCTATTTGACCTCCAAAAATTGAAAAAATTACTGGACCTAAAATTAAACCAATTAAAAATAAAATATTATCTATTTTGTTATCTTTTTCTAAAACTGAGTTAGCGGCTATTGAACTAATCCCAGCCATTCTTCCATTAAATACAAAAAATAAAAAAGCTGCAAATCCAATTAAAATTCCACCTGTAAAGGCGCTTAATGGGGTAAAATTTATTATAGTCATACGTTTTTTGTCAAATGTGGAAAATTAATTTGTTTTTTTTGCATCAGTCTTTGATATTCGGTTTTTATACAAGCATTTTCAATAAAATTAATTTTATTTTCTTTTGCAATTTTCTTAGATTTTTCACTTTTTATTCCAAGTTGTAGCCAAATAGTTTTTATATTTTTTTTAATTATTTCCTCAATGATTTTTTCAGCTTCTTCTGATGGTCTAAAAATATTTAATATATCAATATTTTTCTTTATTTCTGCTGCTGAAGAGTATGTCATTTGCCCTAATATTTTTTCACCAGCTGCACCAGGGTTAATAGGAATTACTTCATAACCAAACTCTAATAAATATTTCATTACGATATTTGAAGCTTTATCAAACTTAGAGCTTGCACCAACTAAAGCAATGACTTTAGAATTTTTAAAAATATCTGTTATTTCTTTATCTGCTAATTGTGTTTCCACTTAGGTTTTCTTTTTTCTAAAAATGCACTAATTCCCTCTTTTGCATCATTTGATTTCATATTTTCAGTCATTATTTTACTTGTATATTTATAAGCTTTATCCATTGGCATCTCTAGTTGTTTATAAAAAGCTTTTTTTCCAATTTTAATTGTTAGATTTGATTTTGAAGCAATTTCTCTTGCAACTTTTAAAACTTCCTTATTTAATTTTGCTGAATTAAAATAATCATTTATTAATCCTATTTCTTTTGCTTTCTTGGCATCAACAGATTCACCTGTTAAAAGCATTTTCATAGTTGCTTTTCTATTAACTTTTCGACTTACCGCTACCATTGGTGTACTGCAAAAAAGACCAATATTTACTCCTGGAGTTGCAAATATTGATTTATTGGTGCTGTAAGCAAGATCACAACTTGCAACTAACTGACAGCCAGCTGCAAATGCTGCTCCATGAACTTTTGCAATAATTGGTTTTTTTCCTTGAACAATTTGTAACATTAACTTTGAACATAAATTAAATAATTTTAAATGTTTAGATTGTTTGCTGATACCTCCTACTTCTTTTAAATTGTGCCCAGCGCTAAATCCTTTTCCAGCACCCTCTAAAATTACTACTTTTGTATTTTTATCGTTATCTATTTTTTTTAAAAACTTTAATAATTCAGTTAATGTTTTAAAAGATAGGGAATTATAAGTTTTTGGATCATTAATTATTAAATTTGTAATTCCTCCACCTAAATCTTTAGTTATAACATTCATTATTATTTTAATTTACCCTCTTCTCTCATTTTTGCTCTGATTTTAGTTGCTGATATTTTTTGGATTTCTTCAGGTAAAACTATTTCTTCAATTTTATAACCCACTCCTCTTCCATAACAAATATTAGTAATATTGGGTACCATCATAATTTTAAATCTACCTTCAAATTCAGGATTAAGTCTATCTTCAATGTTTTTTTTAACCGTCTCAAAATCAAATGGATTATCATCCACTCCTTGAACATCTCTAATTTGAATACAAACTTGTCCAGTTTTTTTTATAATCTCTTTAAATAAAGTATAATGTCCATCATGAAATGGTTGCCATCTTCCTAGCATTTGTGCGGTTGGTTTTTTATTGTCCCATTGGTAAGTCATTTTTTTATCTCCTCTACTATTTTTGGTGCCCAATTTTTTGCATCTTTTGTTGTTACATGAAAATCAAAATTTTTTGGATTAACGAACATTTGGTTAGTATCATCAAACCTACCCTTTTTAATTGTATCAACCCAAACAATAAAATCTGCTGGAAATAATTTTCGAGCTTCTGGAGTAGGGGCAATAAAATCAGCAATAACATAATTCCCATCTGCTTTTATTTTTAAGGCAAACTCCGCCATTCTCTTTGCCTGCCTTTTTCTCCCCTCTTCTGAAAAATCCCAATCATTTGCAGCTTTTCTAACTTCGTCTGCATTTAATCTTTTGGCATTCAAAAGAGGCGCCATCTCGTTCGCTAGTGTAGTTTTGCCAGCTCCAGGCAAACCCATAACCAAAATTATTTTCATTAAACATCTTCTAATGGATGATGGGACATTAATTCAAGCCCATTTTCACCAATTAAATATTGTTGTTCAAGTTTAACGCCTTCTTTATCGCCTACTTTACCAATGTAGCTCTCAATAGTAATAGTCATATTTTTTTCAAATGTGCCACTTCTCTCCCCTCCATCAGTAGGATATCTAATTGCTGGCCATTCATCACATAAGCCAATTCCATGAACCATTACTGAATATCTATTTGGATAATAATCTTCAGGCAACACCCAAGATTTTTCTGTAAATTCTTTAAAAGTTAGTCCATCTCTTATTAGTCTTGAATTAAAACCTATTTGCTCAACTGCCATTGAATACAATCTCTTTTGTTCATCATTGAATTTATTTCCCACAACAAATGCTCTTGATATATCAGCACAATATCCATAGGGACCAACCATGTCAGTATCAAAAGAAACTATTTCACCATCTTGAATAACTTTATTGCTACATTCTTGCATCCATGGATTTGTTCTTTCGCCAGATGCTAATAATCTGCATTCAATCCATTCACCATAATTTTCGATATTTGTTTGATGAAGTATTGACCATAATTCATTTTCTGTCATGCCAGGTTTTAATTCTTCTCTCATTTTCTTTATTCCCATTTCTGCTACGTCAATGGCTGATCTCATACATTTTATTTCCTCAGGAGATTTAATTACTCTTGCTTGTTCTAAAATTAATTTTGCATCTACGACAATAATACCTTCTTTATTTAAAGCTGAAACAGCTGGGCCATTTAAAACATCTATTGCAATTTTTTTTGATTTAAAAAAAGAGTTAGATAAATCTCTTATTTCGTTTATCCATTTTTTTAATTGATCATCAGATTGATTGCCATTACTAAAATAATCCCATGATATTGCTGGTCTAATTTCATCAATTAAATTCAAATGATTGGATAAATTTTCACAATTAAAATATTCATAAAGTATTACAGGTCCGCTTACTGGTATAAAACAAAATCTAGTTAAATTATGCATATTATAAACACTCATATTAACTGTGTCTAAAGCATAACGAACATTTACTGGGTCAAACAATATACAGGCTTCTAAATTATTTTTTTCTAATTCTTTTTTAACTCTATCTAAGCGATATGTTCTTAATTTATCAAAATTTATTTCATCTTCTCTTAATCTTTTCTTAGTTATATAATTTTGTTTAGGTTTAGTCTCAGGTGCTATTTTTCTAATAAATTTCATTTTACTCTATACAATCCTAACCAAGCATTAACATCTTTACTTGCAATATAATCAGATTTAAAAAATTCAACTTCATCCCACTTATTATCAGCTTTTAGTTTATCAATTTTTTTATCAAAACCATACTCCTCATGAATACCTTCGTTAATAGTAAAACAAATGAGACCTCCGGATTTTGTAATTCTTACATATTCATCTAGTGCATTAGGTTTTACGTGTCCAAATGTAAATGTTCCAACACACATAACCGTATCGTAAAAATTATCTTCTGATTTTATTGGTTGATTAAGATCAACTTTTGAGAGTTTTTGATATAGATCTTTTGGAATAGTGTCTAATAAGGTTTGAGATAGATCCGCTCCATGAAAATTTTTAAATCCATATTTTTTTAATTCTAATCCAACAAGTCCTGTTCCACATCCAGCATCAAAGATTAAAACATCTTTATTTTTCTCATGTTTATTAAATGTTGCTACAGTTTCTTTGGGTCCTGTATAGTTCCAATCAACCATATCTTTATTGTATTTATCTTTATCGCCCCACTCATCGTAATATTTCATAACTTCATCGGTAGTTTTAAGTTTGTAGATTGGGATTTTATTTCCTACGTCTTTTTGAGACATTAACTTCTCATTTTCTGACCACTTGGATCATAAAGCGGTTCTTTAATTATTGAACAATTAAACAGGTCTCCATTAATCTCTACTTGGATTTTATTTTCTGATTTAATTTTGTTTTGATCAATAAATGTAAAGGCTACGCTTTTATTTACAAAATGAGCAAATCCACCTGAAGTAACATATCCAATGCTATCTTTGCCATTCATAACTGCCTCGTTATTTGTGACATCAATATCATTTGTTTCAACAATTAATGGAGTTAATTTATTAGAGCTATTTTCTGATTCAGCTTTTTCTTTTCCAATAAAATCTTTTTCCCAATTTATAAATTGATCTAAGCCAGTTTCTTTAGCGGTAAAATCTGGTCTGTAATCTAGTGTCCAGGCTCCCCAATTTTTTTCTAATCTCATTGACATTAAAGCTCTTCCACCAAAAGGCTTTATATTAAACTCTTTTCCTGCCTCAATTAATTCTTCATAAAGTTTAATTTGATAATGAGGAGCAACATAAATTTCATATCCAAGCTCACCTGTAAAAGAAATTCTATTGATTATTGCAGGAACTCCACCAACAAACATTCTTCTTGAATCTCTAAATTTAAATTTTTCATTTGAAACATCATCTCTTACAATTTTTTCTAAAACTTTTCTTGAATTTGGTCCAGCAATAGACAAACCATGAAATTCATCTGATCTATTTTTATAATTAACATCAAATTTATTAATATGACTTTCAAACCAACGTCTATGCATTTCTTGTGCAGCACCTGATCCAAAAACAAAAAATTCATTTTCATCTAAACAAGCAACAGTTAAGTCTCCATATAATTTTCCTCTAAAAGATAACATTGGGGACAAAGATATTCTTCCAGGTTTTGGAAGTTTTCCTGCCATTACATGGTCTAAAAATTTTCTTGCATCTTTTCCTTTAAATTGATGCTTTGAAAAATTAGCAACTTCAATTAAACCAACATTTTCACGCACGTTAATTACTTCTTTTGAGACATAATTGTGGGATCTTGATCTTTTAATGGTTGGTTCTTCATGTGCATCTTCTTTGTTATTTGCAAACCACAAAACATTTTCCAAACCAAAGCTATCTCCCATAACTGCTCCTTGGTTGATAAATCTATCATAAAGTGCTGTTGTTTTTTGCTTTCTTCCTTTAGGCAAAGTTTCATTTGGAAAAGTCATAATAAATCTTCTTTCATAATTTTCTGAAGATTTTATAGTTCCATATTGAGGTGATGCATAATCTCCAAATCTTGCAACATCCATGGCCCAAACATCAATTGAAGGTTCGCCATCTATAATCCATTCTGCAATACATTTTCCAACTCCACCTCCTTGACAAAAACCAGCCATAACACCAACTGCTACCCAGTAGTTTTTTAAACCTGGCACTGGTCCAATTAAAGGAGATCCATCAGGTCCAAAAGTAAAAGGACCATTAACAATATTTTTTATTCCAGCTTTTTCTAAAGCTGGCATTCTTTTAAAGCCGATTGCTAATCTATCTTGAATATTGTCTAATTTTGGCTCCAAGAGTTCGTGTCCAAAATTCATTGGTGTTCCTTCAACTTTCCAAGGGGTAGATTTTGCCTCGTAAGTTCCAAGAAGCATTCCTTTCCCTTCTTGTCTAAAGTAAATATTTCCCTCAAAATCAGTACCTATTGGTAGCCTTTGATCACCCATTGCTTCAATTTCTGGAATTGTTTCTGTTATTAAATAATGGTGCTCCATGGGTTGAACTGGAAGATTAATTCCTGCCATTTGTCCAACTTCCCTTGCCCATAATCCTCCTGCATTAATAACAATTTCAGCATTTATGTTTCCCTTTTCAGTAATTATATTCCAAGTTCCATCTTCTTTTTGTTTCGTATCTTTAACAACTGTGTGTGTATAATATTTTCCTCCATAAACTTTTGCAGCTTTTGCAAATGCATATGTGACACCCGATGGGTCAACTTCACCATCAATTGGATCCCACAATGCTAATAAATATCTTGAAGGATCAATTAGAGGATTTTTTTTCTTAACCTCTTCAAGAGATATAAATTCTTGGTCAAGCCCCATGTATCTTGCTTTCGATCTTTCTCTTTTTAAGTAATCTGCCCAAACTTCATTGGATGCTAAATAAAATCCACCACTTGCTTTAAAACCAGTTGAATGACCAGACTCCTTTTCTATTTCTTTATAAAGACCTATTGTGTAGGCCATCATTCTTGAAATATTTGGATCAGATGAAATTACATGAACATTTCCAGCTGCATGCCAAGAAGATCCTGAGGTAAGCTCATTTCTTTCAAGCAATATACATTCTTTTAATCCAAATTTAGAAAGATGATAAAGAATTGAACAGCCAACAACTCCTCCTCCAATGATTACTACTTTTGCATGCGTTTCCATTTAATATTTAATTTCTTTATTTACTTTCTTTAAAGATTTATCTGTTCCATGATGAAAATGTTTGCTCATATCTGGCATATATTTCATTGAGATTGGTTTTTTTCCAATTGCAACGGACATTTCTCTAACATGGTGTGGTTCTGCTCCACAACAAATCCCTATAAAATTAATTTTTTCTTTTACACATTCTTTTGCAAATTCAGCCATTTCAAATCTATTGCAGTAAAGATTGTCTAAGGCTACAGGAAATGCATTTCCTCCAGGAATACAATTACAACCATGGTCTGTTATATTTAAAAATCCTGGTTCTTCCTCAGTAGTTCTATAAGGAACTGGGAGACCTGCAACATGACACGAAACATTTTGTCTAACTTTTTTTAATAATTTCATAGTCATTTCAGGTCCACGATAACAATTTAAACCAACAACATCTGCCCCAAGATCTTCCATAATCTTACAAGCTTCTTCAGCGCTATGACCTTCTCTGGTTTTGTCTCCTCTTGGCATTGCAAAATTACAAACTGCTATCAATCCAGCATCCTTGATTGCTTTAAGCGCTATTTTCATTTCTTCAGTCCAGTTAATGGTTTCAGCAACTACAAAATCAACTCCTGCTTCTTTTGCCCAATTAACTTGTTCTTCATACATTTTCTGACATTCTTTATGACTATTTTTATCATTTGGATCAAAAATGTTGGTATTTGCTACATCTCCACAAACCATTAGGTCTAAATCTTTAAACTCATTTGCAGCATCCTTTGCAATTTGAAGAGCATTTTTTTGCAATGGCTCTAGTAAATCTTCTTTTCCTATTATTCTTAACTTTTCTCTATGACCATAATAGGTAAATGCTTGAACAACATCCGATCCTGCTCTTATAAATTCTCTATGTAATTGTGTAACAACTTCTGGGTGCTCTAAAACAACTTCAGGAACAAAAGCTCCTGCAGATAAATATCCCCTTCGCTCCATTGCAAAAAGATAACCTTCTGCACACATAATTGGACCTTCATTAAGTCTTGAAATCAAGTCTTTTTTCATAATTTATCCTTTCACTTCATTAAATTGTTTGCAACCCATTTATGGAAATGATGAGTTGGATTATCCATAACTGGTGAAAAATTTCCTCCATTATAAGATGGAGATTTTCTACCATCCTGCATTCCTTCAATAATATTTAAATCTTCACTTTGAACTCCTTTCCAGAGTTCGAAATTTTGTTTTCTTAAAGATTTAAATTTTTTTGAATTAGCAGCTTCTTCACCGACATAATAAATTTCCATATGTTCTTTAGTGTATTCGTTATCTACTGGCTCTAACCAATAAGCGTAGAAATGATCTTTATGAATTCCAAGCATCACATTTGGAAATAGAGCAACGTATTCTGCGATATTTTCTTTATCTTTCGGCCAGTTTGGAAAAGTTGGAAATTTTTCCTTTCCTTTAAATCTTGGATTATAAACCATTGTTCCTTGCCCTGCAAAACGATTGGGCAGTCCTTGAATATGATAGTGATCATCAATTTTTGAATATGAGTTTAAACCAGGATGAACCCAAGGCAGATGATAACTTTCACAATAATTTTCTATTGCAAATTTCCAATTGCACTTAGCATTTAAATTAAAATATCCATAATCATTTGAATAAGAAATTAAATCTCTATCTTTAATTGGCCAAAAATTTTCCCATCTCTCGCTTAAAGGTTTTATATATTTTTCAAAAGGTATTTCATTTTGATTTAAATTTATAAATATTAAATCAAGCCAAATATAAGATCTTACCTCTTTTAATCCACTTTTTGATTTATCAAACTTAGCACAAGTATGCTTGTTCATTCCTCCAACATGTGGGGTTGCGATTAATTTTCCATTCATATCATAAGACCAAGAATGATAAGGGCAACGAATTACATTTTTTAATTTTGTTTTTTCTTGAAGAATTTTATATCCTCTATGGCTACAAACATTATGAAAAACTCTAATATTTTTATTTTTATCTCTTAGTATAATTAACGGTATCCCTAGTAGATCAAAAGGTTTTGCATCTCCTATATTTGGAATAGAACTACCAATTCCAACCACAACCCATTTATCTTCAAATATTTTTTTTCTCTCATAAGTTAAATACTCTTTACTTGTGTAACATTCATTAGGTAAACCATGAGCTTTATCAATTGATTTGTTAACAACTTTTATTTTTTTTATATCAATTATGCTAGATAACTGTTTTGTCTCAACTCTCATTAAACCTCCTTATTAGATTTAAATTAAAGATTTAAATTAGTTGTTTTCTATGACTCTCTAATAATTATTTGTTGAAAAACAGTTTTGCAATTTAGTGAATAAACAAATTCTTTAAAAAAAAAATTTGAATTAAATTTCATAATCAAACTTTAAACCTGATAAGAAAGATTTAAAAGACAATTTGACTTCAACTATTAATTGAATCTAATTTGCAATCAACATCTCAATATGTTGTACTTAAGAATCAACAATTAAAGGAGAGAAATAATGAGTAAAATAAAACACTTTTTGTTTTCTCTCATGTTTATTTTAGGAGTTACCACTTTCAGTGGTGCTGTTAATGCAGCATGTGGGAAACTAGTTATTGCAGAACAAAACTGGGCATCTGCCGAACTAATGGCAAATGTCGATAAAATAATCTTAGAGGAAGGTTATGGATGCGAGGTTGAATTGGTGCCAGGAGCAACAATGCCTACATTTACATCTATGAACGATAAAGGTTCGCCAGACATGAACCCTGAGCAGTGGGCAAATGCTGTTTATACACCTTTAAAAAAAGCAGTAGATGAGAAAAGATTAATCATTGCTAATGGTGCTCCAATTACAGGTTTGGGAGAAGGATGGTGGTTGAACCCAGCAGCGCTTGAAAAATATCCGCAATTAAAAAATATGACTGCTGTTCAAATTTTAGAACATCCTGAATGGTTTCCAGATAAAGAAGATCCATCAAAAGGTGGATTTATGGGATGTCCGGCAGGTTGGGGATGCCAGTTAGCTAATGCAAATTTATTTAGAGCATTTGAAATGGAAAAAAAAGGTTGGAAATTAATTGATCCAGGTTCAGCTGCAGGTCTAGATGGTTCAATCGCAAAAGCAGCAGATTCAAATGAGCCGTGGTTTGGTTACTA
>Ga0208880_1000274_pt1 | contig 10634 bp, 11 predicted proteins | sample Knorr_S23_td_Sur_FD_185606 | JGI IMG/M metagenome (GOLD analysis project Ga0208880, IMG submission 185606) | Marine microbial communities from Southern Atlantic Ocean transect - Knorr_S23_td_SurfaceB_ad_5m_LV_B (SPAdes) (version 2) | ecosystem: Environmental > Aquatic > Marine > Oceanic | place...
GAGGTTACTAAGTTTTTTCTTTTCTTAGCTAATTCAAATGCAACACGAGCCACTCTATGTATTTCATTTGTTGTGTATGTATGAGTATTAACTCCTTTTCTTTCGCCATTTTCAATTGGAGATATTCCTCTAGGCTCACCAAAATATATGCCCCCTGTTAACTCTCTAACAATCATAATATCTAAGCCAGAAACTATTTCTGGTTTTAAAGAAGAAGCATCTACTAATTGTTTAAAGCAAATAGCAGGTCTAAGATTTGCAAATAATTTTAATTCTTTTCTTAATTTCAGCAATGCTCTTTCAGGTCTTTTTGAAAATTCTAAATTATCCCACTTAGGTCCACCTACGGCACCTAACATTACAGCTTCACTTTCCAAAGCTTTATAAAAAACTTCATCCGTGATCGGTGTTTTATGCTTTTCATAAGAAGCTCCGCCAACTAAAGCTTCTTCTATTTCAAAATCTAAAGATTTATTTTTGTTGAACCACTCAACTATTTTTCTTACTTCTGCAATAACTTCAGGTCCAATTCCATCTCCAGGCAATAATAATAGTTTTCTTTTTTTAACTTTAATCATTAGTTGCTAACCATGGTTTAGATTTTTTAATTTTATCTTCATAAGAATTAATACTTGGAGCTTTTTCTAACGATAAACCAATATCGTCTATTCCCTCCATTAAACATTTCTTTTTAAAATTATCTAATTCAAACTTTACAGATTTGTTTCCATAAACTATTTCTTGCTCTTCAATTTTAATTTCTATCTCAGATCCTCTTTTTGCGTATTCAGCTAATTCTTGGATTGTTTTTTCATCCATGATGATTGGTAAAATTCCATTTTTAAAACAGTTGTTATAAAAAATATCAGCATAGCTTGGACTGATCACACATTTGATGCCAAAATCTAGTAAAGCCCAAGGAGCGTGTTCTCTGGATGAACCGCAACCAAAATTTTTACCGGCTAAAAGGATTTTAGATTTATTGTATGGCTCTTTATTTAACACAAAGTCTTTAATTAAATTTCCTTTTTCATCATATCTCATTTCATAAAATAAATTTTTTCCTAAACCAGTTCTTTTAATTGTTTTAAGAAACTGTTTTGGAATTAACATATCTGTATCTATGTTCATTAAAGGTAAATGAGCTGGGATACTTTTTAAATCCTTAAACTTTTCCATTATTGAAATTTCCTAACATCAGTTAAATGTCCATCAATTGCTGCTGCAGCTGCCATCGCTGGACTAACAAGATGAGTTCTTCCTCCACGACCTTGTCTTCCTTCAAAATTTCTATTTGATGTAGAAGCACATCTTTCTTTTGGATTTAACTTATCTGCATTCATTGCTAAGCACATCGAACAACCAGGCTCTCTCCATTCAAAACCTGCTTCAATAAAAATTTTATCTAAACCTTCTTTTTCTGCTTGTTCTTTAACCAAACCTGAGCCAGGAACTACCATTGCACTAACAGTTTTAGAAACTTTTTTACCTTTAGCTATTTTTGCAGCATTTCTAAGGTCTTCAATTCTGCCGTTGGTACAGCTTCCGATAAAAACTTTATCAATTTTAATTTCTGAAATCTTTTTATTAGCCTCTAATCCCATATATTCTAGAGATCTTTTCATTGCAGATTTTCTTTCTTCATCCTTTTCTTTTTCTGGATCAGGTACATTTCCAGTAACCGAAGCAACATCTTGCGGTGAAGTTCCCCAAGTAACTAATGGTTCTATTTCACTTCCATTGATAGTTACTTCTTTGTCAAATTTTGCATCTTTGTCTGAATATAAAGTCTTCCAAAAAGCTAATGCTTTATCCCAATTCTCACCTTTAGGTGATTTTGGTTTTCCTTTTAAATAATTAAATGTTTTTTCATCTGGAGCAATTAAACCTGCTCTAGCGCCGCCTTCGATAGTCATATTGCAAACTGTCATTCTTTCTTCCATTGAAAGATCACGTATTACATCACCAGCAAATTCAATAACATAACCAGTTCCACCAGCAGTACCAATCGTTCCAATAATTTTTAAAATTACATCTTTAGCAGTTACACCGATTGGCAATTTACCATTTACATTCACTCTAAAATTTTTTGATTTTTTTTGAATTAATGTTTGTGTTGCTAAAACATGTTCTACTTCTGACGTACCAATCCCAAAAGCTAAAGCTCCAAATGCACCATGCGTAGCAGTATGACTGTCTCCACAAACTATAACTGTACCTGGTTGAGTAAATCCTTGTTCTGGTCCTATGATATGAACAATACCTTGTCTTTTGTCGTTCATATCAAAAAGTTCAACTGCAAATTCTTTACAGTTATCTCTTAATGTATCTACCTGTATTCTAGACTCTTCATCTGCTATTCCTTTTGATCGATCAGTCGTTGGAACATTATGATCTGCAACTGCAAGAGTTAAATCGGGTCTACGTACTTTTCTTTTGTTCATTCTTAGCCCTTCAAAAGCTTGAGGGCTTGTAACTTCATGAACTAAATGTCTATCAACATATAAAAGCTCAGTGCCATCGCTTTGTTGATGGACCATATGATCTTCCCAGATCTTGTCGTATAGCGTTTTTGCCATGTAAGGTTTATTTTTTATCTTTGCTCTCTGCTTTTGCTTCTTTAGCAGGCTCTTCTGCAGGAGTTTCAATTTCTACTGGCTCTTCAATAGGTTTTGTAACGATATCAATACCGATTTTCTTTTTAATCTTTTCTGCAATTCTTGCTGATTTACCAGTTCGATCTCTAAGATAATATAATTTTGCTCTTCTAACTTTACCTGATCTAATCACTTTAATTGAATCTACAACAGGGCTGTATAGTGCAAAAGTTCGCTCCACACCTTCTCCAAAAGAAATTTTTCTAACAGTAAAAGATGAATTGATATCTCTATTTTTTTTGGCAATACAAACACCTTCAAAATATTGAATTCTTTCTTTTTTTCCTTCAATAATTTTAACACCGACTTTAATCGTGTCTCCAGGTCCAAAATCTGTAATTTTCTTGCTAGCGAGTATTTTTGCTACTGCTGCTTTATTTATGTCTTCTATATTTTTCATTTTTTGACTTTTTTAATGTATTTCTGCCATAAATCTGGTCTTAGGCGTCGTGTTATAGCCTCAGATTGAGATAAACGCCAGTCTTTAATTTTGGCATGATCGCCTGATAAAAGTACCTCTGGAGGCCCTTTTTTTTCCCATTTTTGTGGCTTTGTGTATTGAGGATATTCTAGCAAATTGTTTTCAAAACTTTCCTCTTGTACTGAAAGCTTATTTCCTAACACTCCTGGTAATAATCTTATAATCGCATCTAGGAACACAAAGGAAGCTGTCTCGCCACCTGATAAAATATAATCTCCTAAACTTATTTCCTCTATATTTCTTGTATCTAACAACCTTTGATCAATCCCTTCAAAGTGACCACAAATAACATTTAGATGGTTTAGCTTACTAAATCTTTTTGCAATTTTTTGATCAAATTGTTTTCCTCTAGGTGAAAGGTAAATAGTTTTAGATTTTTCTTTTTTTTTTATATTTTTATCTAAAGCGTCAGCAACGACATCGGGTCTGATAATCATACCGTTACCTCCTCCATAAGGAGTATCGTCAACGGTCTTATGTTTATCTTTAGCGTAGTCTCTAATGTTAATTACATCTAAAGAAAAAATTTTTTTACTTATAGCCTTTTTGTAAAGACCCACACCCAATGGGCCAGGAAACATATCTGGATAAAGTGAAAAAATCTTTATGTTTAACATTAGAGTTCAATGCGTTATTTTTTTTCCTCTGCTTTAGGAGCTTCTGCTTTTGGAGCATCTGCCTTTTTAGGTGCTTCTGCTGCCTTAGGCGCGTCTGCTTTAGGAGCTTCTGCTTTTGGAGCATCTGCCTTTTTAGGTGCTTCTGCTGCCTTAGGCGCGTCTGCTTTAGGAGCTTCTGCTTTTGGAGCATCTGCCTTTTTAGGTGCTTCTGTTGCCTTAGGTGCATCGCCTTTAGGTGCAGCTTCTTCCTTTTTATTTCTTTCTTTTTTTGGAATAGCTTTTTGAGGATTGTTTCCCGCTTTAGGCATTGGCATAATTTGTGCCTCACCTAATATTCTTGAAACTCTCAATGTTGGCTTTGCGCCTTTGCTTAACCAGTATTTAACTCTATCAGCTTCAACTGATATTCTTTCCTTCTTTTCTTTTGGCAATAGAGGATTAAAGATTCCAATTTTTTCTACAAATCTTCCATCTCTAGGTGCTCTACTGTCAGCGATTACGATTTTATAAATGGGACGCTTTCTTACTCCTCCCATAGATAGTCTTATTTTTAACATATGTTTCCTTTCATTTTAGTTGATTAAGTATTTCATCGGGAATAGCACCAGATGAAAGTGGGTTTGATTTACCTTTAGACATTTTTTTCATCATGTCCGTCATCATTTTGAACTGCTTCAACAATTTATTAATTGTTGAAATGTCAGCTCCGGATCCAGCGGCTATTCGTTTTTTTCTGGAACCGTTTATTACTCTCGGATCTTCTCTTTCTTTTTTTGTCATCGAAAGAATAATTGCTTCATTTGTACTAATTATTTTTTCATCAATTGAAGCATTTTCCATTTGTTGCTTAATTTTGCTTACCCCAGGGAGTAAAGATAAAACACCTTCCATACCTCCCATTTTTTTCATTTGTCTTAACTGTGCAAGATAATCATCAAGTGTAAATAATCCTTTCTTAAATTGTTCTTCTGCTTTTTTAATATTTTCTTGATCTAGTCCTTCAGCAGCTTTCTCTACTAAAGAAACTATGTCTCCCATGCCCAGAATTCGATTAGCTATTCGATCTGGATGAAATGTTTCAAAGTCTTCTATTTTTTCTCCAACTCCAATATATTTTATGGGCTTGTTGGTCATGTGTTTCATGCTTAAAGCTGCACCGCCACGACCATCACCATCAACTCTTGTTAAAATAATGCTAGAAATATTAACAGCTGCATCAAACTCTTTTGCAACATTAGCTGCTATCTGACCTGTAAGTGAGTCAGCAACTAAAATTGTTTCGGTAGGTTTAAGTAATTCTTTTATTTGTTTGATCTCATTCATCATCATGAGATCTATTTGTGTACGTCCAGCTGTATCAAAAATAATTACATCTGAGCCATTAAGCGATGCAGCATTCAAAGCTCTCTTGGTTATGTCTAATGGCTGTTGACCGGCTATAACAGGTAAATGACCAATCTTATTAGTCTCCGCTAAAATTCTAAGCTGTTCTTGTGCGGCAGGTCTATAAACGTCTAAACTAGCTAAAAAAACTTTCTTACTATGTTTGCTCTCGATTAATTTAGCTAACTTAGCTGCACTTGTTGTTTTACCAGAACCCTGTAAGCCAACCAGCATTATACAAGCTGGCGGAACAGCATTTAGGTTTAAATCTTGATTTTTGTCTCCTAGAAATTTTACCAATTCGTCATAAACAATTTTAACCAACATCTGACCAGGAGATGTAGATCTAATGATTTCTTGGCCAATGGCTTTAGGTTTAATTTGATCTATGAACTCTTTGACAACCGGCAAAGCTACGTCGGCTTCTAATAAAGCTAGACGTATTTCTTTTAAGCCACTATCTACCTGTTCTTCATTTAATGAAGGGGCTTTTTTAAGTTTAGAAAATATACTTTCTAATTTATTTGTTAAGTTTTCAAACATTTTACAATCACGCAACAGCAATCGCACTAGTGGGCGAACCCTCGCTGACTAGTGTCGATCCTCTTATTTCTAAGAGCACCGCAAAAACACATGTAATTGCGGAAAGACCGGCAAGCTACAATTTGGGGTTTTAAATGTCAATGAATAATTATACTAATCCAATTATGGCAACTATTACGGCTTTTAGAATGGATGGATTAGGTAATGATTTTTTAATCATAGACCGTAGAGAGAAAAATATTCATTTTTCAAAAGAAAAAATTATTGAATTAGGCGATAGAAAAAAAATTGGATTTGATCAAATTATTTTCTTAGAAAAAGAAGAGAATAATACGACTCCTATATTAATTTTTAACTCGGATGGAAATGAAGTTGCTGCCTGTGGTAACGGCACACGATGTGTAAGTTATTTATTAGGTAAAGAAAAAAATTTAAACAATATTTTACTAAAAACTACAGAAAGAACTCTAGATACAGAGATTGTAGGAAACTTAACAGTAAGAGTTAATATGGGAAAACCTTTATTTGATTGGACTCAAATTCCACTCTCAAAAAAATTAGATCATAAAAATATAAATATTGAAATCACTGATGCCAAAAATAACAAATTCAACGAAGGCTTTGCACTGAATGTAGGCAATCCTCATCTAATCTTTTTTGTAAAAAATTGCTTCGATTTTAATTTAAGAGAATTAGGACCTAAGCTTGAACATAACGAACTTTTTCCTGAGCAGTGTAATGTTACCTTAGCTCAAGTAGTAAATAAAAATAATATAACAGTTAATGTTTGGGAAAGAGGTGCTGGATTAACAAAAGCATGTGGAACTGCAGCTTGCGCAACCGCGGTGGCTAGTTTTTTAAAAAATTTAACCGAGCGTAATTGTAATATTAAATTTAAAGAAGGTATTTTAAATATTAATTTTGATGAAAATGAAAATATTTACATGACAGGCCCTGTGTCAGATATTAAAAAAATTGATATAAATATATAGCATGGGACTTCTTGATAAATTCAAAGCAGGCTTAAGCCGTAGTTCTCAGAATTTATCTTCTGGTATTAAAAATATTTTTTCTAAAAAAACAATTGATGACAGTATTCTAGATCAGTTTGAAGAATTACTCATTAGCGCTGACACTGGTATTGAGACAGCTACAGAACTTAAAAAAGAATTCGAAAAATTTAAAATTGATAAAAATATTCAAAGTGTAAATGAAGTCATAGAAATTCTATCAAAAAAAGTTTCGGAATTTTTATTGCCTTATCAAAAAGATTTACTTTCATTATATTCTACAAAACCTACAATTATGATTATCTCAGGAGTAAATGGTGTAGGTAAAACAACTACCATTGGTAAATTAGGTAAATTTTTTAAAGATCAAAATAAAAAAGTGCTACTAGGCGCAGCAGACACTTTTCGAGCTGCAGCTATTGACCAACTTGAACTTTGGTCAAAGAAGATAAGTTCTGAAATTATTAAATCTGAGCCTGGGAGTGACCCTGCTTCTGTTGCTTACAAAACAGCTGCGTTTGCTAAGGAAAATAATATTGATATCGCAATGATAGATACCGCAGGAAGAATGCAAAATAAAAAAAACTTAATGGATGAATATAAAAAAATTTTTAATGTGTTAAAAAAAATTGATCCTGAGTATCCAAATGAGACTATTCTAATTTTAGATGCAACTACGGGCCAAAACGCTCTAAACCAAGTTGAAGAATTTAGTAAAATTCAAAAAATTACTGGTTTGGTTATTACTAAATTAGATAGCACTGCTAAAGGTGGAATTGTTTTAGCAATATGCAAAAAATTTAAATTACCAATATTAGCTGTGGGAATGGGTGAGAAAGAAGATGATCTGCACCCTTTTAATGCAGATATGTTTGCAAAAAGTTTATTACAGTCTAGTTAACTTTATTTTTCTTTTTACCAAATACATTCCCAGAAATACTAGAGCAGCTCCATAGTAATGGTACTCTCTAAGCTCTTCTCCAAAAAGGAATATGCCGTAAAATGCGCCGTAAACTGTAAATATATATAAGGTGAAACCTGTTACTGAAGCGCCTAAATATTTTTGTGTTTGTGCATAAAGTGCAAATGCAATTAATCCTGGAGAAACCGCTGCAAAGATTGTCCAAAAATAAAATTTATCATTGTAAATAACTTTGCTTACATAAATATTTTCTAATACAGAAAAAGGTAATAAAGAGAGCGCTCCAAAGAAAGCTATTATTGTAAATCTGTGAAATAGTTTAAAATTGCTTTTCCAATTTAATAAAAAAACTGCATATAAAGCCCAACCCATGGCGGCACCTAACATCCATAAGTCTCCACTGGTAAATTCTAAATTAATTAATAAATTTAAATCGCCTTTTATAATAATTGAAATAACACCTAAGAAACAAAATAATAATCCTAAAAACTGTGACTTGCTTAACCTTTCATTAAAAAAAATTGAAGAAATTAAAATAATAAAAATAGGTGAGGAAGTATAAATAATTCCCATATTAGTAACGGTTGTTGTTTGACCAGCTAACATAGGAAAAGCACCACAAACCCCACAACCCATGGCGCCTAAAAAAAATAATTTTTTATATTCTTTTTTTAAATATTTTAAATTTTTCAAAATAGGTTTGTAGGTAAAAAATATAAGTATCAAAAAAGCAATAGCCCAACGCCAGAAAGCCAAAGATATTGGAGGAACATATTGAACACCTGCTCTTGCAACAATCAGATTACTCGCCATAAAGATTGGCTGAACAAATAAAAGAATATAGCCAACAAATAAATTGTTACTCGTGTTTTTCACTTTTAAAATTAAAGATTATTTGTGATCGTCAAAATATGACTTCAATTCAACTATCATCATAATTAAAGCCATGCCCATGATGATATAAACTGGAAGGACATCAAAAAAACCAATTAATCTTGACCTTGTTAAAGTAGTAGCAAGACCAATTAAAAAAATAGCTGGAAGTATAGTTCCTAAAATTGCTGCAAGTTTATTTATGTCCATTATTTTTTTGCTCCTATTTTTTTAATTAACCAGTTTGCAGCTCTAAGAGTTCGACTATCATCTAGCTTCTCTCCAATAAGCTGAATTCCTAAAGGTAGATTATTAGATCCTTGTAGAATTGGCAATGAAATTGATGGAAGGCCTAGATAAGTCCAAATAGTTGAAAATTCTGGGCTTCCTGTTGACTTTAAACCCTCTGGCGCTACCCCTGTTGAAGCAGGCGTTAATACACCATGATAATCATGAAATACTTCTTTAAAATCATTATAAATAAAATCTCTATACTCAAGTGCTTCTGCGTACTCACTTGATTTGTAATTTAAACCTCTTTCGATTGCCTCAATAAGTTTTGCTCCCATTTGTTTTTTATAGTTCTTATAATAATCTCTATAACTATAAGCCATATCAGTTTCGTGAATGACTTTTTGATAATTAAAAATATCATCAAAGTAAGAGAGGTTTTCCTCAACTTTAATAAATGCCTCATGCTTACTTAAAAATTTTTCAATAATTTTTTGATCTTCTTTATTAATATTTTTCCATTTTGATGTTTTAAAGAAAACAAACTTTTGATCAAATGGTGGTTCTGATTTTGCAATCTCGACCATGTCATCAGATGAATAATTAATTGTAGAATTATCTTGGGTATCCTTTTTTATTAAAACTTTTGTAATTAAAGCCATGTCTTCAATGGTTCTAGAAAAAATTCCAACTTGATCTAAAAAATGCGACTGCTTCAGAATACCTTTACGAGAAATTAAACCATAAGATGGTTTGAAACCGATTACACCACAGTAAGAAGCTGGCCTTATAGTAGAACCATTAGTTTGTGAGCCAATTGCAAGTGGCGCCATATAAGCAGCAACAGCTGCCGCGGAACCGCTTGAAGATCCACCTGGCGTTCTATTGTGGTCATGAGGATTTGTTGTTGGGCCTGGATCAAAATAAGCAAACTCAGTTGTAACTGTTTTGCCCATAATGATTGCACCAGCCGATAAAAGTAAATTGATGATGAAAGCATCATCTTTGGTACGAATACCTTCTCTAATTTTAGTGCCACATCCAGTTGGCATATCATTTGTGCTGATGATATCTTTTATGGCTACAGGCAATCCATGTAAGGGTCCTAGAGGCTTTCCTGAAAGCCTATATTCATCAGCATGCTTTGCTCTTTCTAATAAATATTCTTTATCAAAATAAGCCCAGGCTTTTACGTCTTTTTCAAATTTTTCTATTCGATTGATGTAACTTTGACAAACTTCTACAGAAGAGTTTTTTCCTTTTTTTATTCTTTCAATAAGATCAGTAGCGCTTAGTAAACAAAGATCTTCCATAGTAAGAAAATTTAACTATTAAGCTGGACCAAATAATGCTTCGGGTAACCAAAGGGCTAAACCTGGAAAATTATACATTATAATCATTGCCAGTATTACTATAGCTAAGAAAGGCATAATTCCTTTAAAGATATCCATCAACTCAACATTCTTAGATTGAACACCTTTCAAATAATAAGCCGACATTGCCATAGGTGGAGTCAAAAACGATGTTTGCAAATTTAAAGCAATTAACATAGCAAACATGTAAGGGTTAACTCCAAATTTTTCTAAAAGTGGTAAGAATATTGGAACGAAGATAATTAAAATTTCAGTCCACTCTAATGGCCAGCCTAATAAGAAAATAATAATTTGAGTGATAACTAAAAACTGCCAAGTCTCTAATTGTAATCCATTAAAAAAGTGCTCAAAAATTTCATGGCCACCTAAGTAAGAGAATACTGACGCAAATGTCCATGAACCCACGAATAACCACATAATCATTGCTGATGTTTTTGCAGTTAAAAAGACTGACTCTTTAAAAGCCTTCCAAGTAAGTGTCTTATAAAAATAAGACATGACCAATGAACCAAAAGCACCTACGGCTGCTGCCTCAGCAGGAGTA
>Ga0208880_1000275_pt1 | contig 10633 bp, 7 predicted proteins | sample Knorr_S23_td_Sur_FD_185606 | JGI IMG/M metagenome (GOLD analysis project Ga0208880, IMG submission 185606) | Marine microbial communities from Southern Atlantic Ocean transect - Knorr_S23_td_SurfaceB_ad_5m_LV_B (SPAdes) (version 2) | ecosystem: Environmental > Aquatic > Marine > Oceanic | place...
AACTCGTCGATGTCATCCAGTTCCGGAAAGGTGATCAACTTGTATCGATCCGTGCGGACGGCGGTCATACTCGGAATGGCATGCACCAGTTCCTTCCAGTACTCGTAGAAAACGCTGTCCCGCCACTCCGGTTCCTCCTGCTCAAACAGGGGCCGCATGTTCTCACCCTGCATGTGTTCAGGGATCTCGACCCCCGCATAACTGAGAACGGTGGGCGCAAAATCGGCATTCGTGACCAATTGCTCAACCGTCGAACCCGGAGCAATTTTACCCGGATATGTAATGACTAAAGGAATACGCAGGCTCTCTTCGTATGCCAGGCGTTTGTCCCAGCGACGATGTTCCATGTGGAAGTATCCGTTGTCACTGGCAAAGACGATCAGCGTGTTGTCGAGGGTGCCCCGCTCGCGCAAGACTTCCAGAATTTTGCCGATTCCATCATCCACCGCAGCCGCGCATCGGAGCTGTTTCACATACTTGTTCCGCTTGACCCATTTCTCCTGCGGAATCGATTCCGGAAGCGACTCCTCATCGTAATCACGTGTACGATAATCCCATCGAACGTCCCTTGAGCGCTGGCGCTTGTGCCAGTCCGGCTTGTCGGCGAAATCTTCCGACCAGCTCTCTGGTTCGGGGTCCATGGTTTTGGCCCCAAATGCGTTCTTGTGACGGGGGGCCGGCTGGAAGGGTTCATGCACCGCCTTGTGCGAGAGCATGCAGAAATACGGCTCGTTGGTGGGCTGGTTTTCAATGAAGTCAATGGCGTAGTCCGTCAGCAAGTCGGTGGTATACCCCGTGTGCTTGATCTCCTGCCCATCAATATTGAAATGAGGATCATTGTAGACGCCCTGGCCATCGAAACTCAGCCAGAAGTCAAAGTGTGGACGGGGTCGGCCCGAATTGCCCATGTGCCACTTGCCGATCATGGCTGTCTTGTAACCCACCTCCTGCAGGTACATGGAAACAGGTGGCGTCACGTCCGGATTGTATTCGGATGTCTCGTTGTCGATCACCCCGTGCTGGTTGGCCAAGGTTCCTGTGAGAAACGTTGCCCGTGAAGGACAGCAGATGGAAGTAGTGACAAAGGCGTTCGACATGTGCGCACCGGCTTCCCGCAGACTGTCGATATGGGGCGTCTCGATATACGGGTGCCCCATGAAGGACATGGCATCCCAGCGAAGGTCGTCCAGAAGGATGAAGAGGATATCGGGTCGGGATTGCTCTTCCTCAGCTGAAGCGGTGAGAATGCTTCCAGCCATGGCCAGAAGAGGGAGCAGGAATCGTCGGGCTTTCTTAAACGTATTCATCAGTTTACCTTGTAAAGATCAGTGTTCTTGCCGGTTCCTCCGGCACGGTTCTTGTATCGCTTCCACTGGAGTTTCTCAGCCCGTTGCTGGGCTTGATCGTCAGTGATTTTCATCCACGCATCCAGCGCGGCCGTATCCTCGCGAACACGAAAGGCTTGCAGGACGTAGTCATCAGTGGAAACCATCCACTCCTCGAGGTCACCCCGCAGGCGTTTCAGGATGCCGGCGTAGGCCGGATCATCAATGAGGTTGTTGCGAGAAAAGGGATCCTTTTCCAGGTCGTACAACTCCTCCACGCAACGGTGCATCAAGTGGTTGTAGCGGTCAGCCACTACAGGATCCGACTTGGAAAGCCTGCGCATGACACCCTCCGTCTGGTACCATGTCGCGGCCGACTGGAAGTCGTGGTTGCCACTGCCCCAGGCATTGAACACATAGGTGTATCGGCGAGTGTGCACGGCCCGCATCGGAAACGGAAGCCCGCCGGCATTGTCGTTGAATTCGGCAAACACCCGGTCAACGCCTTCTACACGGCTCCCGTGGACAGCCGGCAGGACGGACGTTCCCTGCAACCCTTCCGGGTGGTCCAATTCCGCTATATCCAGCACGGTGGGCATTAGATCAATGGCCGAAACGAGATGCCGGTGATCCACGCCCCCGGGAGCGACCTCGCCTGGCCAGCGGATCACCCATGGCGTGCGCAATCCGTCCGCATACAGGGAGGACTTGGCATAGGGCAAAGGCATCCCGTGGTCGGAAATGAAAATGACGACCGTGTTTTCCTTGTAGCCCCGCTTTTCCAAAGTATCCAGAACCGCACCGACGCAATCATCACCCCGTTTCACGGAGTTGTAGTAGTTGCGCATCTCAGTCCGTATCTCCGGATGCTCAAACAGGAATCCGGGAATCTCCACGTCCTCCTTGGCGTAAACCGTCGAAGGGCCAAACTTGTCAAACCCCTGTTTGGTTCCGCCCGGATCATTGAAAAACGGCTTATGCGGATCGGCTATGTTGACCACGCAATAGAAGGGTCTCCCCTCTGCGGCAGCATGATCCAGGAAGCGGTTGAAGCCCTCTGCATAAGTCGGGGCGCCGCGCTTGTCGGCCCCTTTCATGATCTCGTGATAATCCCAGTATTGGTCAAACTCATCCGTTGGACTGGAATCCCGCGGCTTGTTGACGCAACCCGTGGTGTATCCATTTTCCCGCAGGACTTCCGGCAGGGTCTGGTAGTTGGCATCAATGTTATAAAAACTGAGGATGCCCATCGTGTGCGGGTAGCGTCCACCCTGGTAGGTGTTGCGTGAAGGCACGCAACTGGAAGTCTGGTTGTATGCGTACTGGAACCGGAATCCTTCCTCGGCAAGCGAGTCCATGTGAGGCGTGATGCCCGGCAATTTGCATCCATAGGCGCCCATGGAGTCCCAATTCATGTCGTCCATGGTGATGAAAAGGACATTGGGAGAACCGGGACGGGCGACCTTGCGCCCGGACGCGGCGGCCACCACCGGTTTCGATTCCCCTACTCCCGCTGCGTCAGCAAGGCTTTTGCGGGAAATGCGTATCTCGTCAAAGTCCGCCTTGGGCACACCCGTCGAGAAACAGGAAACCACCAAGCCTTTGACCAGCGTCAGCTTGGACCCGCGGATGGATACGGGGATATATTGCATGACTTGGTTCGGCTTATTGCCCACCTTGGCTTTCTTCAGTGCTTTCTCCTTCATGCCATCGGCAGCGAAATGAGCGACCTGGGACTCATTGAGAATCCACATTTGAATAACCTGATCACTCTTCTTGCCGGGCTCTGGCAAGTTGTCGATCTTCCACAGGACGAGGGCGGTCTCCTTTTCCTGAATGGCCCCACCCTTCTCCACCTTCATCGGCTTACCACCAACCAGAACGCCTCCCAGCTCTTCCCCCCATCGAGCGGCCAAAAAGGTCAGGAAGGATGTCTTTGGATTCATGGGCTCGGCATTGGGCAGGCTGAACATCAACCCCATCATGGAGTTTGGATTCAACTTGGAACCGCGTACCCGGAAACTGCCAAAGGCATCCCCGGTGAAGGTCTCCGCCAGCTGGCGCATGACGACCGTCGCCCCCTTTGATGACGCCAGACCGGGGACGGACTCCAGGCCGTTTATGGCCAAATCATCAGCAAGGGCCCTCGAATTCCCTCCCTTGAGATGCCAGCCGCTCAACCAACCGGTGCTGGTCTGGCCGAACCGGGTGGCATCTGCACCCATCGGTTTCTTCGAGCCTTGCATGTCGAAGCCTTCGTAGACGGCTGGCTCAGCAAAGAGTGAAACCGCCACCAGCGGGATCAGTAAAACAGAAATAAGATGTTTCATGGGATAATGGTTTAATAGGATTAAAAATAGCGAATGGCAAACTCCCGCATTTCGTCATCGGTTGGGACCCGCCCGGTTTCCGCCTCATGCTGTCGGGCAAATTCCGAGGCCGCTTGCCAGTAGTTTGTGAAAGTGTCATACAGGGGGTACTTCTCCCCAGCCGGATCAATCAGCCAGAATCCATTGTATCCCAGATCCATCTCCGGCTTTGGCTCATTGCAGTAGACTTGCCAGTAAAGGATGAAGGGGCATCCCCAGTCGAGGCAGGCCTTGATGACTTCCCGGTTGCGGCGGTCATGCTCCTGCAGGTCAAATCCAGTCAGGGAGGCCCGGATGGCGAATTCCCCGACAAAAACCCGTTTCCCTTCCCATTCCGGCCGGGGGATCATCTGGCTTTCAATGTGGTCCAGCGCCCGACGGACATTCTCCTGCATTCCATCGTCCTGGATCGTGTCGTAACTGGAATAGGAAACGAAGTCCACGTCGACGTGGGGCAGCACCGCGTTGGTCAGCGTCGGCCGGTCCCCGTCGATACCCTTCATGACCTGGTTCACTTCCGTGTAGTGGTAAATCGCTACATCCGCGTGCGGCACCGAATTGCGGGCGTCGTTGATTGCGCGCTGGCGGATTGAAAGGTACTGGGTCATGCCCCGAATCCGCTCCGGCGAGGGATCGTCATTTGCATTCATCGAGGGCAGGAGAAGCCAATCCCCTTCCCAGTGACCCAGGTAGAACCGTTTTCCTGTTCCGTTGAAGGTGGTCAACAAATACTCTGCCAGTTCACGAAACTCGACATAGAGCGTGCCCGCCTCCGTTGCATCCAGCCCATCTGTCCAGCGTACATTTCCAAAGGGGCTGGCCCAGAAAAAGTAATCCCGAAAACCCATGGAGAGGACTTCCCGGTACACGGGATGCTTATCGAGAAGCGTCGTCAGGGAGGTGACTCCGGGTTCCTTGTCGAGATGATACGGCCGGCGCGTGTAACGGGGCCCGGCCGTAAACTTCATAATGTTACTCCCCATGCCTTCCAAAATGCGGGCCACTTCCAACAAGTAGGGCTCATCCGTGAACTGATAAGGCCCCCCAATGGCTTGCGTGCCAATAATCTGGCTGGCCCGAACGGTTGCCGGCGATGCTTCCTGAATAGCGGGCGGGCCGGTCTCAACACTCGTGCACCCGGAACCCACCGCCACGATCAGGGTGAAGAGTATTCGGAGGGGGTATAACTTAGGGGAAATCGGGTTCATGAAGGGGAGAAAATTGGCTCATCCAAATTGGAAATGCAAGGTAAATGACATTAAAACGATATTTTTGTTTAATATATTGTCATTTTTTATTGCATTCGTCGAATTCCTATGCGTAAACATTCCCCGTATGACAGAATCTGCTACAACAATTTCAACTTCCTTTCAACTGCAACGCTACGAGGGCAACCCGATCCTCAGTCCCCTTCCCGGTTCTGCCTGGGAAAGCGAGGTGACCACCAACCCAGCCGCATGGTATGAGGATGGTCAGGTGAAACTGATCTACCGCGCAGCGGGTAACGATGCCGAGCACCGTGTGCACCTCGGGATGGCGGTCAGCAAGGACGGCTACAATTTCGAACGTATTCAGGATGAGCCCATCCTCTCTCCCCTTGTCGGCAGCATCGACAACGGCTGTGTGGAGGACCCACGCATCGTCAAGATCGGCGACTGGTACTATATCACATCGGCCACGCGCCCCTTCCCTCCCGGCCAGTACTGGCTGAATGAGGGCCACCACGCTGACACCTGCGGACATTTCCCGGAAGAATTTCCGGTTGCCCTGCGCGACAATCTGACTTCAACCCACCTTTTCCTGACCCAGGACTTCAAGGAATGGATCCGGGCTGGACGCCTGACCAACGCGGCTCTGGACGACCGTGACGTGGTTATTTTCCCGGAAAAGGTCGGTGGCAAGTGGATCACCATTCACCGTCCCATGCAGTGGCACGGGGAAGGCTTCCCGAACAAGTTCCCGGGCATCTGGATGGCCAAGTGTGATGACCTCCTCGAATGGAAGGACATGCAATTGCTGGCCAAGGGTGAGTATCCCTGGGAAGAAAAGATCGGGGCCAACAACCCGCCGCTCAAGACGGAGCATGGCTGGCTGCAGATCTACCATGGTGTTGGGGCCGACAAGCAGTACCGCCTCGGTGCGCTTCTGATGGATCTGGATGATCCGATGATTGTCACCCACCGGACACCTGAACCAATTTACGAGCCGGTTGCTTCCTACGAAAAGGAAGGCATCTACAAGGGCGTTTGTTTCCCGTGCGGTCATGCGGTCATCGACGGAACCTACTTCCTCTACTACGGCGGTGGCGACGTTCATTGCGCCGTGGCCACGACACCATTGCACGACTTGCTCAACCACCTGCTGGCCAATCCGGTCAGCTGAGCTGGTTGATGGGCCAAAGGAGGCCTCCCCATGAATCCCGCCATCTTGATTGAGCATTTTCTGCCTACGGCACTGATCGTCCTCACCTTTTTCTTCTCGATTAGGTGCCTGTTTGCGCATGACCTGCGCCTCGAGGCATGGCGAACACCGGTCAAGCATCGGATTTACGTGGGCCACGCCACCTTCAAGTGGTGCGTCAAGAGTCTCGGCATGGTCTTCCTGCTGGCCTTTTTCACAGTCACCAACCGCGTGATAATGGGCATGATCCAGTAAACCGGCCGCTGGGAACAGCGGGACAGGACTGCGAGATTTGAACTGATGAAGTATTTTCTTTTTCAACCGATTTATCAGGAACGCGTCTGGGGCGGCACATGGCTGGCCAGCGAATTTGGCCGGGAGCTACCGGAGGGTAAAGTCATCGGCGAAAGCTGGGAAATGGTTGACCGGCCCGAGGCCCAGTCAACCACCCGCGACGGCAAGACGATTCGCGAACTCATCGCCGCTGACCCCGAGGGCATCATGGGATCCGGTTGGCCGGCGGACAAGCCATTCCCCATTCTGGTCAAGTGGCTGGACTGCCAGGAAAAACTCAGCCTGCAAGTGCATCCACCAGCCGACATTGCCCCGGAACTCGGCGGCGAGCCAAAAACCGAAAACTGGTACATTGCCAAAGCGCCCACCAGCCGGGATGAGCTCAAGTCGAGGCTTTTAAAGGAGTTCGGCGAAGGCATCACGGCCATTGAGTTTGGGTCCGCCAATCCCGAAAAGGTGGCCATCCTGACCGGTTCCGGGCGCAGCGCCCTGGACGAGATGAAGGCTATGGGTGCCGACACCCTCAACACCGGCGAGCTCCGACAGGAGCATTTCAACCTCGCCCAGGAGGAGGGATTCAACCTCTACGTATGCGGACATTACGCCACCGAGCGCTACGGAGTCACCGCCCTGGCCAATCTCATCGCCAACAAGTTCGATATCCCGTTGTCCTTTGTCCAGACGGGGTGCCCGCTCTGATTCAGTCCCTCGTCCCTTGTCCCTTGTCACAAAAATTTCCCTTGCTATTTCGGGCAGGATCTCCAGCTTCCTCCTTTTTCCGCGTCAAGAGATCGGGTCATGTACTTCTCCGCGACCAGCCCCGCACATGCGGGATACAGACGGTTGGACTGGTTTCGGCGAGTCCTTCGGTTTCTCAAGGGAGTGAATCCAGTGGTCGTGAATCAATAACGAATCAAATGGCAAAATCACAACTCGATAAGACATCCGTAATCACCGACTTCAAGAGTCACGAAACCGACACCGGGCGAACCTTCACCCTCAGCACTTATCCCATGCTTGGAAAAAGATACCGCATCCGCGCCCGCCGTCTTCAATTGGCCACGGCTTTCATCTGGTCTGCATTCTGCCTCGATGCCACCGTCCAACCGAACATCCTTTTCATCACGGTCGATGACATGAATGCCGACTCCGTCGGCGTCTTCGGCTGCCCGGTCCCGGACACCACGCCCAATCTCGACCAGCTGGCCACCGAAGGCATGCGCTTCGAGCACGCCCATGTGCAAGTCGCCAACTGCTCGCCTTCCCGCAATGTTCTGCAGACGGGGCGTTACCCGCAAAACAGCGGCGTGGAGGGATTCTACGATGTGGAGCCAACGTTCCCGATTCTTCCCGACCTACTCAGTGAGGCCGGCTACCGTACCGGTATCTGGGGCAAGGTCGCGGACACCACTCCCTTTTCCGGCTATAACTGGGACAAGGTATTAAGAAGCAAGGGCGACCCGGGAAGCATCAAGAGCACGACGGAGTTGCATCGCATCACCAGGGAATTCATAAATGGCAGTCAAGAGGCAAAGCAGCCCTTTTACTTGGTTCTCAACATTAACGATCCGCACCATCCGTTGTTCAACAGCGCCGCCGCGAAAAAGAAGGGGCACGACAACTTCCCCCCCTCCCGCATTTTCACCCCGGATGAGGTGGTCGTCCCCGGATTTCTGCCCGACCTCAAGCAGGTGCGGCAGGATGTCACCAACTACTACAACAGCGTTCGCCGCGCCGACGACCTGACCGGTGCCGCACTGCGGGCCCTTGACGACTGCGACGTCCGGGAGAACACGATTGTCATGTTTCTTTCCGACCACGGCATGCCCTTCCCTTTCGCGAAGACCAACCTCTACCACCATAGTACCAGAACCCCGTGGATTGTCCGTATCCCGGGAACGGTAAAACCGGGTAGCGTCGACAGCGAACATATGATATCAGCGATCGATTTCATGCCCACCATCCTCGATCTGTGTGACATTGCTGCCCCGGAAGGCATGGATGGCCGCAGCTTCGCTCCGCTGTTGCATGGCCATCCCCAGGAAGGCCGGGACCGCGTATTCAAGGAGTTCCATGAGAACTCCAAAGGTGTTCGTAATCCCATGCGCGCGGTCGAGACAAAGCGGTATGGGTACATCTTCAATCCGTGGTCGGATGGCACGCGTGTGTTCAGGTCGGGCACCCTTTATTCACCAACTTACAAGGCGATGGCGAAGTCCGCAAAGGATAGCACCCAAATCGCCGCGCGCATCCAGCACTTCAACCACCGGGTGGTCGAGGAGTTTTACGATTATGAAAAGGATCCGGACGCCCTGCAAAACCTCGTCGATGACCCCGCCTACGCGGATCAAGTAAAGGAACTGCGCCAGTCCCTGCAGAATTGGATGGAAGCCATGGATGATCCGGCTCTGGGGGCCTTCGTCAACCGCGATAACCCGACTGCTCTGGGAAGCTTCATCCGGCAACAGGATGCAGGGAGTGCAGCTCGGCTCGCCAGTGGAGACCAGCGTAAACGAAAGTGAATGAGTTCCATGAAACAAACCCTATCCCTACTCTTCACCTGCTTGTTGGCCTGTGCGAGTACCCTGGCAGCAAAGCGGCCCAACATTGTCTTTCTCTTCAGTGATGACCATGCCACCCAGGCGATCGGGGCCTACGGACATGAAATCGCAAAGCTGGCCCCGACTCCACATCTTGACCGGTTGGCCGGTGAGGGGATGCGCTTTGACCGCTGCATGGTCACCAACTCGATCTGCGGGCCCAGCCGGGCGACCATCCTGACCGGCAAGTACAGCCACTTGAATGGTTTCTATTTCAACGAGGATACCGAGTTCGACGGCTCGCAAGTCACCTTCCCAAAACTGCTCCGGGGAGCAGGCTATCAGACGGCTGTCATCGGCAAATGGCACCTTGGTTCGGAACCGACCGGCTTCGACCATTGGGAGGTGCTACCCGGTCAGGGGCGCTACTACCAACCGGAATTTCGCAGCCCGGAGGGGCTGGCCACCGCGGAGGGATACGTCACCGATGTCCTTACCGACAAGGCCATTGAATGGCTGGAATCGGGCCGGGACCCGGACAAGCCCTTCATGCTGATGGTTCAGCACAAGGCGCCTCACCGTGAATGGTCGCCACCGGCAAAGTACCTTGATCTTTTTGATGGCGTGACATTCCCCGAGCCAGCCACCCTTTTTGACACCTACAGTGGCCGCACCACAGCCGCCCATGACCAGGACATGTCCCTCAGGGAAACATTCGAGAAGGACCGTGACCTGAAGGTCGATGTCCGCTCACCGGGATCGGTCTTCCACGAGCGCGTCTACTCGCGGTTGACCCCGGAGGAGAAAATCGCCTGGGATGCCGATCTGGACCGGCGGGAACGGATTTACAACGATCCGGACATGAAGGGCGTCGCGTTGCTGCGCTACAAGTACCAGAGCTACCTGCGCGACTACCTTGCCTGCGTCCGGTCCCTGGACGACAACATAGGCCGGTTGCTGGACTGGCTGGAATCCAACGGCCTGGCGGAAAACACCGTGGTCATCTACTCCTCCGACCAGGGTTTCTACCTGGGCGAACACGGGTGGTTCGACAAGCGGTTCATGTATGACGAGTCTTACCGTACGCCCTTGCTGGTGCGCTGGCCGGGCTCGGTTGAACCGGGCACTGTGAACGCTGACCTTGTGTCCAATCTGGACTTTGCCCAGACCTTGCTGGAAATGGCAGGCATTGATGCGCCGGTGGAGATGCAGGGGCGGAGCCTGGCACCCCTCCTTCGCGGGGAGGCCGTGGAAGACTGGAGGCAGTACCATTACTACCACTACTATGAATATCCCGGATGGCACATGGTGCAGCGGCACGAGGGCGTTTATGATGGCCGCTACAAACTGATTCACTTCTACGACATCGGTGAGTGGGAATTGATGGACCTGCAGACCGATCCCCACGAGCTGACCAACCAGTATCACAACTGCGTCTACAAGGATGTCGTCGAGCGCATGCACGCCGCCTTGGCGGAAATGCGGGAGACCTACAAAGTCCCCGAAGGCATCCCTGCCCCGCGGGTGGTCGACGATCCTGATCGCTACTTCTCAACAGAACGCCTGAAGCGGGTCTCAGCAGGCATGTAACAAGGTCGTAGTTACAGAAAGCCGCCCGTCGGCTTGATCTGAGATGTTCTGCTCAGGCTCCTGACGGAATTGGATTTGGGTCTATGCTTAACACCCAAAAAAGGAAAACGACCTA
>Ga0208880_1000277_pt1 | contig 10531 bp, 9 predicted proteins | sample Knorr_S23_td_Sur_FD_185606 | JGI IMG/M metagenome (GOLD analysis project Ga0208880, IMG submission 185606) | Marine microbial communities from Southern Atlantic Ocean transect - Knorr_S23_td_SurfaceB_ad_5m_LV_B (SPAdes) (version 2) | ecosystem: Environmental > Aquatic > Marine > Oceanic | place...
ATTCCGATACAGGTGCTCTGCCCGTGACCGCGCTGGGTCACCTGGTAAACTGCCTCGTATGTGAGGGTTCCTGAGCGGCTGACAATACCAACCTTACCAGGCTGGGCAATGTAACCGGGCATGATGCCGATATTGCAGACACCGGGTGTCATGATTCCCGGACAATTCGGTCCGATCAAGCGTGTGCCGGGTGTTTTCCGGAGAGCATCCTTGACGATAGCCATGTCACGTACCGGAATACCTTCCGTGATACAGACGATGAGTTTGATACCCGCATAAATGGACTCCAATATGCTGTCCGCAGCAAAGGGCGGGGGAACGAATATGACACTGGTGTTGGCGCCTTCCTGCTCCACGGCCTCCGCGACTGTGTTGAGAATCGGCAACTTGCCGTCAAATGTCTGGCCACCTTTACCCGGGGTGACGGCGGCAACATATTGAGTCCCGTATTCAATGTTCTTCTTCGCGTGCAGGCTTCCGAATGTTCCTGTAATGCCCTGGCCAACGACGCGTGTTTCCTGTCCAACTAGTACTGACATGGTATTCTAAAGTTAATGGGTTATGATTGGCTCTTGGCGACTTCGTCGACCACTTTTCGGGCGGCATCGCTCAAGCTGTCAGCTGAGATCAGGGCCAGCCCGCTTTCCTTGAGCAGGGCCTTGCCTTCCTCAACTTCATTCCCTTCAAGGCGAACGACCAGCGGTACAGTGATGTCGACGTTCCGGGCGGCGGCAATGATGCCAAGCGCAATGACCTTGCAGCTCATGATGCCCCCGAAGATGTTAACCAGAATCCCTTCGACGTTCTTGTCGCTCAGAATGATTTTAAAGGCCTCAGTCACCGCCGCCTCGCTGGCTCCTCCACCAACATCCAGAAAATTGGCCGGGTTGCCGCCAAAATGCTTGATGATGTCCATCGTCGCCATGGCCAGGCCCGCTCCATTGACCAGACAGGCAATGTTCCCGTCCAGGGCAATATAACTGAGACCGTGCTTGCCGGCTTCAACTTCCTTTGGATCTTCCTCGTCCAGATCCCGCAAGGCCAGGATGTCCGGGTGACGATGAAGGGCGTTTTCATCAAAACTCACTTTTGCATCCAAGGCGATGATCCGGTTGTCGTCGGTCGTCACCAGGGGATTGATTTCCACCAGACTGGCGTCCTTTTCCCAGTACATTTTGTACAGGCCGGTCATGAGATCGTGCATCTGCTTGTGCATGCTCTTCTCGGTGAAGCCCAACCCGAATGATATTTCACGCACTTGGTAAGCTTGAATTCCGTGGGTCGGATCAATGAAAACCTTGGTGATCTTTTCGGGGGTTTCCTCAGCAACCGTCTCAATATCCACGCCGCCCTCTGTGGAGGCGATAATGACCGGGCAACTGGTCGCCCGGTCCAATGTGATGGCCAGGTAGTATTCCTTTTCAATATCACAAGGCTCGGTGAAATAGAGGGTCTTGACGACTTTTCCGTCAGGTCCTGTCTGGTGGGTGACGAGGGTGTTGCCCAGCATCTTGTTTGCCACTTCACTGGCTTCCGTCTTGTTCTTGCAGACGTGAACGCCGCCTTTAAACCCATCTTTAAAGGTGCCCTTCCCGCGTCCACCTGCATGGATCTGGGCTTTGACCACAACAGCTCCCTCAGGTAGCTGCTTCAGCGCGTTCTCAATCTCATCAACTGTCCTTGCGTAAGCTCCGGCTGCAACCGGTACTCCATACGTTGAAAACAGCTCCTTGGCTTGAAATTCGTGAATGTTCATTGGCTTGCTAATTGGATTTGTGTAACCCTCTGTCTCCCCTGACAACCCTTTTCTAAAAGGAAAATGGGCTTTCTTTTTACCTCCAGGAAAAATGCCCCCAAAAAGGGGAATTGTGGCCCGATTATGGGTTAGTTTGTTAAAATTCCGTAAAAAATAGGTATTTAACCGGGGGTAACTAGGGTAAAGTCTTTACTTGACGATTTTATTACACATATTAAAAACAAGTTAATCTTCTTAAGAACAGGTGTCTTCTTTCTTGGGAAGCAACTCAAGCTGCTGTTACAATGGTTTCACCTCAACATAAGGATGGAAATTCCTTGGGTACGGGCGCATCCGCCACGCACGATGACCTGGCTTTGCATGTTTTGCATTCGCTCGATCAGCCGATCTGCATAGTGGACGCGGACGATTGTTTCGTTTTTGCCAACAAGTCTTACGCGGACAAGTACGGCATGGGTCCGGAAAGTGTGCGAGGGGTTCCCATTCGGGATGTCATCGGGGAGGCCTTTTACGACAAGCGGATCAAGGTCTTGCTGGATCGTGCGCGTGAGGAAGGTGCCAGTGAGCACAGTGGATGGATTGATTATCCGGAAATCGGTCGTCGTCGTGTTACCATGGATTTCCGTCGTTACACATACCCCGGATTGGCAGACCAGAACTGCCTGATTGTTCAGTGCAGGGATATCACGGAACGGATTGAACTGGACCAGCGACGCAAGAAATCCCTTGAATTTCAAGAGAAGCTGATGGGTTCGGTACCGGCGATGGTATGGATCGCCGGGAGCGACGGGTCCCCGTTTTTCTTTAATGATTCCTGGCTGAACTTCACGGGGAACACATTGGTGGAGCAAATTCGCGAGGGCTGGGTCGGGCAGATTCATGCTGATGACCAACAGATGGTTCGTGACCGGATGAGCTATGCGCAGGAGAATCGTGAAGCGGTTCATCTGGAATTTCGGCTGCGGTATCTGACGGGCGGTTATCGCTGGGTCCGGCTGGATGGTAAGCCGCTGGAGGATGGCAGCGATTTCAACGGGGACTTTATTGCCTCGGCTCTGGATATTCATGATATCAAAACCCGCGAATATAAACTGGTTTCCGATTTGCATGAATCCACCCGCTTGAAAGACCAAGCGCTTCAACAGAAATCGGCCGCGGACCGGGCCAACCGGGAAAAATCAGCCTATTTGTCCCTTGCCAGTCATGAAATTCGCACACCGATGAATCCGGTTATTGGATTTGCGGACCTGCTGGCCTCGAATCCTGATCTGGATGGTGATTCCAAGGAAATGGCGCAGATGATTCTCAAGGCGGGTAAAAACCTCCTTACCCTGATTGATGAGGTCCTGGATTTTGCCAAGATTGAGGCTGGGGTGCTGCATTTGACACCTGAGCCATTGGATGTCCATGACTTGCTTCTGGAGGTGGACAGCCTGTATGCGTTTGATGCGAAGTCCCGCGGGATCGACTTCAAGATCAGCGACAAGGTTGAATCAAAGGAGGAGCTCTTTGAAGACCGGCTGAGGTTGCAGCAGATTCTGGGAACATTGGTTTCCAACTCCATCAAGTTTACCCACACCGGTGAGGTGGAGGTGATCGCCGAGACCGAAAGTGTCCGGATGAATGGAAATGATCTGCAGATGCTGAAATTCGTGGTTCAGGATACGGGTGTCGGAATGGATGCAGAAGAGGTTGAAAAACTATTCAAGCCCTTTGCCCGTCCGGAAAATGAGTTTACTGACAAGTATGCCGGGGCCGGTCTGGGGTTGGCCATTGCCCAGAAGCTGGTGGAGGCCATGCGGGGAACCATTTCGGTCAAGAGTGAATTGGGGAAGGGTACCCGGGTTGAACTGGTGATTCCCTTTACTCAAGTACCCGGTGATCTGCGGCCCGCCCTTGCTCGGAGGGAGTCCGAGGAAACAGAGGCCGAAAAACAAGCCGCGACGCAGGCCAACATCCTCATTGTGGATGATGAGGAGAGCAGTCGGCAGGTCAACGCCAGCTTGATGAAGTTTCTTGGGTATGCGACCGACGTGGTTTCCGGAGGAGCGGAGCTGGCGGAAAAACTGAAAGAGCGGACCTATTCAATGATATTAATGGATATCATGATGCCGGGTATGGACGGTTTAGAGGCAACCCGCAAAATCCGCAATGGCGATTTTGGCGAGGGTAACCGCAAGGCCTACATCGTCGCGGTCACAGTCTGTTCAGAAGAGGAAGACCGTGAACGCGGGCTGAAGGCTGGAATCAATGCCTACCTGACGAAACCGCTGACAATTCATGCCTTGCGGGATACCATCAGTGAATACAACGCCCTGGGCCGGGGAATCTGAATTTCGCTTGTCGCTAGATAGACTCGAGGACCGCATTTTGTTTGGCGGTCAGTTCTTTGATGCCCTTGGCGGCCAATCCCAGAAGTGATTGCAGTTGGTCGTGTGAAAAGGTGGCTTCCTCCCCGGACGCCTGGGCCTCCACAAACCGGCCTCCACCGGTCATGACAATGTTGGCGTCGACTGAAGCATCCCGGTCCTCCACATAGCAAAGGTCCAGCAGGGCTTCATCATTGAGAATGCCGACACTGATGGCCGCCACATTGTCCACGAATGGCGACTCCTCGAGTTTGCCGGCCTTGATTGCTCTCCGGACGGCAATTTCTGCTGCCAGCCAGGCACCGGTAATGGAGGCGGTCCGTGTGCCTCCATCAGCCTGCAATACATCGCAATCCAGCCAGAGGGTGTGGCCCGGCAGTTTTGACAGGTCAGCGACTGCCCGCAGGCTGCGTCCAATCAACCGCTGAATCTCGACCGATCGGCCATCCTGTTTGCCACGGTTGATATCCCGCTTTTTCCGGTCCAGAGTGGAATACGGGAGCATGCTGTATTCGGCAGACATCCAGCCTCCTTGCACGCCTTGTGCCTGCATCCACCTCGGGACGCCCTTTTCCAAGCTGGCAGCGCAAATAACGCGTGTGTTTCCGAAACAAGAAAGAACGGAACCGCTGGCATGCGGGGCAAAGTCCAATTGAAATTCCACCGGCCGTAATTCGGCTGAATGGCGACCATCGCTACGTGAATTGTTTTCCATTTACAGAAGGTAGAAACAGTGGAGAAAAAAATGCACGAAAAAAAGTGAACGAATGTCAAAGCAACACGTCTTAACTAGTGTACAGAAAATACTTTTAAGTCGTGGTAAGTCTTAAAATTGGTTGTTTGGATATCAAGGAGTGAGATAAGCCCCGGTCAGAACTGGCCGGGGCTTTCTTTTATTTGCTTGCCAAGATTTGCCCAAACAGTGATTGGTGGAGGTTTTAAGCGGGCTGAAATTCAATCAACCAATCAGTCCGGCCTATCCGCCGAGCCCGCGTGGAGGGTCGGGCAGCAATCAGAAAAAACAATGCGACACACGCTATCCGTCCTTGTGGAAAACAAGTTTGGTGTGCTGGCCCGAGTAGCAGGAATGTTCAGTGGTCGAGGATTCAACATCGATACGTTGAATGTGGCCCCGACCCATGATGCCCGGTATTCGCGCATTACCGCCACCGTGAAAGGGGATACGCAGCAGCTGGACCAAGCAATCAAGCAACTGCACAAGCTGGTGGATGTCATTGAGGTCGATGATTTGGCCCAAGGACAATTCGCCGCCCGGGAACTGGTGCTGGTCAAGGTCGCTGCCGATGGAGGCAAACGGGCTGAATTGCTGCAGATCTGTGAGATTTTCCGGGCGAACATTGTCGATGTCTCGCATCGTAGCATGATCATTGAAATGACTGGCCGCCAGAGCAAGATCGACGGCTTTCTGGGAATGATCACACCTTTTGGAATCAAGCAAATGGCAAGGACCGGTACGGCAGCCTTGCGCCGCAATCGCAAACTCGAACTCTAACACGAAAGGTAGAACGAACCATGCCTGCAAAGGTATACACTGAAAAGGACGGGGATCTCCGTGTAATCAAGAACAAGACCTTGGCCATAATCGGCTTTGGATCTCAAGGTCATGCCCACGCACTCAATTTGAAAGAGAGTGGAATGAAGGTCATCATTGGCCTCTACAAGGGCAGCAAGTCCATCGCTGTGGCAAAGAAGCTTGGCTTCGAAGTGATGACTGTAGCGGAGGCAACACAAGCTGCTGACGTCATCATGGTGGCTGTTCCTGACATGAAACAGAAGGGGGTCTACGAAAGCGAGATCGAGCCTAATTTGAGCAAGGGCAAGACGCTGGTTTTCATTCACGGCTTTGCAATTCACTACGGATTGATCACGCCGCCGAAGGGTGTCAGCACAATCATGGTTGCTCCAAAGGGACCCGGCCACACCGTGCGTGCCCAGTATTTGGAAGGCAAGGGTGTACCAGCTCTGATTGCCGTGCTGAAGGGCTCATCCCGTGATGCCAAGAAAATCGCCCTTGGTTGGGCCAAGGGAATCGGCTCTGCCCGTGCCGGTGTTCTCGAGACCACCTTCAAGGAAGAAACCGAAACGGATCTCTTTGGCGAGCAGGCGGTCCTTTGTGGAGGTGCCAGCGCGCTGGTTCAGGCTGGATTCGAAACCTTGGTGGAAGCCGGTTACCAGCCGGAGATGGCATACTTTGAGTGTCTGCATGAGCTGAAGCTGATTGTTGACATGATGGTGGAATCCGGTGTCAGTGGTATGCGTTTCAGCATTTCGGAAACAGCCGAATACGGGGATTACACGCGTGGACCGCGTGTCATCACGGCCAACACCAAGAAAGCCATGAAGAAGATCCTCGGGGAAATCCAGAGTGGCAAGTTCGCCCGTGAGTGGGTGAAGGAAGCCGAAGCCGGTTACCCGAACTACAAGCAGTTTCAGAAGGATGGCGCCAAGCACCCGATCGAAAAGACCGGTGCCCGCTTGCGCAGTCTGATGCCTTGGGTCAAGAAACGTGACATTCAGGGATCTCAGGCTGGCTATTCCAACTAAAAGCAGTACATATTTATCGGCACCCGGCCGGTCGGCAATGAAACCGGCCTGCCGGGTGTTTTATTTTAGCACATGGACAAGCGAACAATACGCGTAGCAACACGTAAATCACCATTGGCTATCCGTCAGACGGAGATGGCCATCAATGAGCTTCAGGAACTCCGCCCGGATTGGGAGTTTGAGGTGATCCGAATGAGTACAACCGGGGACGACCGCTTGGCCTGGTCCCTTGAGACGACCGGTGGGAAAGGTCTGTTCACATCCGCACTGGAGGAGGCGATCGTCAATAACAAGGCGGATCTGGCAGTCCACTCGGCAAAAGACCTGCCGACTGAGATGCCTGAAGGCGTGGCTCTCGTTGGGTTTTTGCCCCGGGCACCGGCCTGTGATGTGCTGGTTATACGGGATTGCGTTGAAGAGCCAACCTTGATCGCGACCAGCAGCCCGCGGCGGCGCGCACAGCTGAAAAAACTTTTTCCCAAGGCGGCCTGGAAGGAAATCCGGGGCAACGTCCAGACCCGTATGACAAAGGTATCGGAAGGCTTTGCTGATGCCACCGTCATGGCCAAGGCGGGCTTGTACAGGCTGGGTATCGATACATGGGACGGCCTGCGCTTTGAACCGATTTCGATCACGGACAGTGTTCCGGCGGCGGGGCAGGGGGCCATTGGCTTGCAGATCCGTTCTGAGGATTGTCATCTGTATGAGGGGCTCCTGTGTTCAGAAACCGCGCGTTCAGTCCACTTGGAGCGGCGCATCCTGGCCGCCATGGGTGGCGGTTGCCACTCCGCCACTGCGGCGCACGTGGAGTCGGATATTCTGCATATTTTTGACGAGAAATTTGGTTACAAGGAAGTCAAGCTGTCAAACGCGGTGGATCTCCTTGAGCCGGGTGCGGCAGAATCTTTGTTGGAGGACTTATAGTCGTGATCCAATCGAGGCCGCTACAAGGACGTCGAATCGTCCTGACAAGAAATCCTGAGGGGGCGAGCCGGTTGGCACACCGGCTGGAGGAGCTTGGCGCTGAAACCCTGTGCATCCCCTTGATCGATGTTCGGGAGGATGTGGACAAGGACGCGGCCGCTGAAATCCTCAAGGAGTTTGCCACCTATGAATGGCTCCTGTTTACCAGCCGCAACGGGGTTAAGCATTTTTTCTCCACATTCTTGAAAATCTTCGGGGACATCCGCTCACTTGGATTTGTGCGGATAGGAGTCGTTGGTTCTGGAACCGTCGAAGCCCTCAAAGCTTACCATCTGAAGCCCGATCTGATTGCCTCAAAAGCCACCGCAGCGGACTTGGTGGTGACCTTGGCGGATGAGCAGACCCTTGATAACACGAAGGTTCTGGTCGTCACCGGCAACCGCAACAGTGATGAGTTGGTAAAGGCTCTCTGGGAGGAGCGGGCCATCGTGGACGCCCTCAAGGTTTATTCCACGCATTTCTGTGACCTTGAGGGGAATGCTGAGGCGGAGCGCTTCCGGAAAGAAGGTGCCGATGCAGTTGTTTTTGCCAGTGCGTCCGCCGTGGAGGCATTTGGCGAGCAGGCCAAACACCTTGCCTTGGAAAAGGGAGCCACGGTTCCCGGTTTGTGCAGTTTTGGACCGACTACGTCCTCCCGCATGAAGAAGGCGGGGATCCCGGTGGCGGTGGAGGCCGATAGCCCGGGAATCGAAGGAATGATTGAGGCGATTGTCGGGTATTTCTCTGATAAGCAATAGGGCAGATCAATGGCAACCCGTGTGAAAGTATGTGGAATCACCCGCGCTGTGGATGCCGAACTCGCCCTGTCACTTGGCGCTGATTTTCTGGGAACTATCGTCTATCCGAAATCGCCAAGGGCTGTAGCCCTTGATGCTGTTCCCAGCTTGTTGGATTGTATTCCCCAAGGAAAGCGGGTGGTGGTCGATGTCGCGCCTTCACCGGAGCGTGTTGAGGCCCTCATGGCCCTTGGGTTTGATTATTTCCAGTTTCACTTCGATCTGGACATTTCCATGGCCACTGTGGCCGCCTGGTCTGAGATGATCGGGCCGGAGCGGCTTTGGCTGGCCCCGCGAGTGCCCTCCGATGAGGCCAACTTTCCCCAGATACTGATGGAGTTCGCTGATACCATCCTGTTGGATGCGTTTGATAAAAACGCTTACGGGGGAACAGGCATCTCCGGGGAAAACTGGCAGCGATTCCTCGATTGCACGGTCCTCTACCAGCACAAGAACTGGGTTCTGGCGGGCGGATTGTCTCCCGATAACATCAAGGAAGCGCTCGCCTTTACCCAAGCCGGCATCATCGATGTCAATAGTGGGGTGGAATCCGCTCCCGGGATCAAGGATCCTGACAAGCTGAGGGATCTCTTCAAGCGGGTGAAGGGGGAGTAATTTCGCAAAAATCTTAGTCGTGGTCTTAGTCTTAATCCTTCCTTAGCCACCGGGACTAAGATCAAGATTAAGACTAAGATCGAGCTTGAGATTCATTTATTGACAGTGAACGGGTGTATATGGTATACATTTGTTTAATATGAAGGAATTGACGTATCGGCAGCAGGAAGTTTTGGGCTACATTCAACTCCACATGCGGGAGAACGGGACATGGCCCAGCTTCAGAGAAATTGAGGAGCATTTTGGATTCAAGAGCACCAATGCGGTGATGGGACACCTGAAGGCACTTGAGAAAAAGGGCTACATCAGCCGGGTGGCGGGGCAAGCCCGGACGTTCCGGATCAATCTGGACCTGAATGAGGATACTCAGCCCATGGAATCCCTGGAAGTGATCGATATTCCGATTTATGGCAGCATCGCAGCCGGTTTTCCGGATGGAGTGGAATCCGGTGGTGAGATCGGGCGCCTGCAAATCGACACTGAGACGGCTGGGATCAGGCGCTCCCGCCGGAGTTTCGCCCTGCGTGTGCGTGGGGAATCCATGGTTGATGTTGGGATATTCGACGGGGACACAGTGGTCATTGAGCAATGCCTGCCCAATGATGGTGACATTGTCGCCGCCCTGATAGATGGGGAGACCACGCTCAAACGCTTTATGAATAAGCCCGACCGGTCGCCGTACCTGAAAGCGGAGAATAAGAATTTTCCGGAGCTTCACCCAGTGGCTGAGCTGGTGATTCAAGGAGTGGCCCGCGCGGTGGTCAGGAACCTGTAGGCGTTACACCGGTAAAGATCAGAGTGGATTCGCCTGAATGGTCAGGTAGGCTCCAAGAGGGCGCCAGTTGCGAATGCCCGTGTGCGGGGTGATATCATCTGCACCACTGCCAATAAGGAGGTTTGTGGAACTTCCGGAATCGGCTTGTCCCCCGTGGACCACACCTGCCTTGACCGCCCAGTCAATCATTGTCCGGGCGGAGACATTCTCGAACGCGAGAAGATAGAGGATGTTCCGGACGGGATCGATTCCGATAAAGCTCCGGGCGGATTGGTGATCAAGATCGGCGATGGCGCCATAAAATGCTTCTCCGTGACGGACTTGCACTCCATTGAGCCCGATTCCAGTCACGGCCTTGCCCAAGCTGATGGAGTCGGGAGGTTTGCCAGTCAGGATATAGGCTTCTTTCAAGTGGTCCCAGTAGAGCAAATAGCTATGAGCGTGCACATGTGAGATCTTTCCATCGACGACAAGTGTCTCAACGGACCTGACCGGCATGCCGGGCATGCTTTTATAGAACCGGTGGGGTGAGTAAAGGGTGGTATTGATGAGGATTTCCGCATCCTCCTGAGCCAGGGCAAAGTCAGCCAAGGCGAGTCGGTAGTGGGGGTTATGGGGATCGCCGGTGCGAACTGGGAAGGAATATGGCCGGTTGTTGATTTGGATTCCCGGGGTATCCCAGTGCACCTCG
>Ga0208880_1000278_pt1 | contig 10511 bp, 8 predicted proteins | sample Knorr_S23_td_Sur_FD_185606 | JGI IMG/M metagenome (GOLD analysis project Ga0208880, IMG submission 185606) | Marine microbial communities from Southern Atlantic Ocean transect - Knorr_S23_td_SurfaceB_ad_5m_LV_B (SPAdes) (version 2) | ecosystem: Environmental > Aquatic > Marine > Oceanic | place...
TGTTTTAGGAAATATTTACTCTCCAGTTTTTAGAGGAGAAATACAGGGTTGTGGTCTTGGAATGGATGTGGATGTTTTTTCTGAAAAAGGAAAATCTTTAACAAATAAAAAAGGTGAATTAGTTTGCAAGTCACCATTTCCTTCTATGCCTATAAAATTTTGGAAAGATAAAAATAATAAAAAGTATAAAAAAGCCTACTTTTCAAAATTTAAAAATATCTGGCATCATGGTGATTATGCGGAAAAAACTAAAAATAAAGGCTTTATAATTTATGGCAGATCTGATGCAACACTCAATCCTGGAGGGGTTAGGCTAGGAACTGCTGAAATTTATTCAGTAGTAGAGCAATTTAAAGAAATTAAAGAGTCAGTAGTCATAGGTCAATCATGGGACAATGATATTCGAATTGTTTTATTTGTTGTTCTTAATAATAAAAAAATTTTAGATGAAGTTCTTAAAGATCGCTTAAGAAAGTCCATAAAACTTATGGCTTCACCCAGACATGTTCCATCTAAAATAATTCAAGTAAATGAAATTCCAAGAACTAAAAATGGTAAGATTGTTGAGCTTGCTGTGAAAAATATTGTTGAAGGTAATAGAGTAAAAAATATTGAAGCTTTAGTTAATCCTCTAGTTTTAAAGCAATATAAAAATATAAGTGAGTTAAAATATTAAGATTACTTTTAACCACCAAAACCAGCATTAGGAATAGGCTTATTTAAAATTTTCCATACACCCGATCCAGAAGCAATAAGATTTCCATTGCATTCTAAGTGGCAAATTAAAAAAACCATTGTCTTAGTGATCTTTTGTATCTTAACAAAACCTATAACTTCATCTTTTAAAGATGTTGCTTTGATAAATTTAATATCCAGAGATATTGTAACACAGGATCTTTGCTCAGAAGCTTTATGTGCCGCAGTTCCTGCTCCTGCATCAATAATTGAAGCTATAAAACCACCGTGTGTTATGCCAGCTGCATTTAAATGATTTTCATCAATAACCGTTTTAAATTGATATTCGTTTTTTGAAATATCTCTAAACCATAAACCTCCATTATGTTTCATGAAACCTTGTTTGGAACTTATTTGATAAAAATCTTTTTCCATTAAATAATAGCTGTAATTAATAATAAGATTAAAAAAACAAAAATAAAAAATATTATTACTGATTTTTCTAAAGAAATCTTCATGATTTATTTTTTAAGTTTTTTTGAATTTCATCTATTTGCTTTTTTAATTTTTCTACCTCACTGTTTAAATTTTCTTCTGCAGAATTTTTTACTCCTTCTTTATTATTTTGATGAGAAAATATATTTGAAAAATTGAACGGGTTCATTTTCATAAAATTTGTATATCCTTCACTATAAAGATTATTAGAATTTGCAAAATTATACATTTGATTAATAAATCCAAACATATCGTTTGATTTATTATTTTCATAATAAAGAATAATTTGTTTGAGAAATTCCACTGGTATTAAATTTGTCCCAGATGTTTCTTTGTCTAAAATGATTTGTGTAAGTACTGTTGATGTTATATCCTTTTCACTATCAGCATCGATAACTGAAAATTCCTTTTGTTCTCTGATTAAAGTGACCACATCTTCTTGAGTAATATATTTTTTTGTATTTGTATCGTAAAGTCTTCTATTTGAGTATTTTTTTATAATATTCATTTATTTTTCTAAGACAAATTTACCTGGAGCATTATATATTTTCTTGAATTTTTTATTATGATCAATTTTTTTTGCTTCTCCTGAAAAAGGTTTTAACCAATCTATCCACTTAGGCCACCAAGAACCTTCAACTTTTTTTGATTTCTTTAACCATTCTTCTGAATCTTCATCAAAATCACTATTTGAATTTATAAAGTAGTGTTGTTTTCCAGGCTTTGCATTTTTTCCTTGAATAATACCCGCAATATGTCCTGAATTAGCTAAAATAAATTCTGGTTTCTTTCCATAATATTTAAGTCCAGAGTATACACTCGACCAAGGTGCTATATGATCTTCCGTTGTAGCAATCTGTAGAATTGGAATTTTAATTTTTTTTAAATCCAACAAATTTTTATTCAATTGGTATTGTTTTTTAATTATTTTATTATTTAAATAACATGATCTTAAATAGTCACTGTGAAGTTTTGCTGGAATTCTTGTTGAGTCAGAGTTCCAATATAGCATATCGAAAGGAACTGGTTTATTTCCAAATAAATAGTTATTTACCACATAGTTCCAATACAAACTATCAGGTCTTAGAAAATTAAATGTTGCAGCCATATCTTTTCCATCAAAATATCCAAGTAAATTCATTCTTTGTTCAATCGCCTGAATTTGCTCTTCTGAAATAAAAATACCTAGCTCGCCTGGATTTTCAAAATTAATTAGACTTGCAAAGAAAGTAGCAGAGTTAACTTTATAGTTAAATTTAATAGAATTTAAATGAGCTAAAGTCATAGATGTTAAAGTTCCACCAACACAATATGAAGCTAAATTTATTTCTTTAGAATTAGAAGTTTCGCAACTAATTTCAATTGCTTTTAAAACACCGTCATTAATATATTCTTCAAATCCAAAATCTTTACTATCCGATTTTGGATTTTTCCAAGACATTAAATATACATCTAGGTTATTTTCAAGAAGATAAGAAACCATAGATTTTTTTTCATTTAAGTCCATGATGTAGAACTTATTAATAAAAGGCGGAATTATTAATAGTGGTTTTATAAATTGATTTTTTGTTCGAGATTTATAGTGAATTAATTCAAAAATATTATTTTTGAAGATTACATCTCCTTCGGTAGTAGCTAAATTTTTACCGACTTTAAATTGATCAAAATCTGTTTGAGAAATAAATATTGTATTTGGATTTTTTAATTTATCTTCATTAAAATTTTCCATTCCTTTTTTTAAATTTTCTCCACTGTTTTCAAATGTTTTTCTTAGGGCTTCAGGATTAGAAATCAGAAAATTTGAAGGGGAAAAAGCAGCATTTATTTGCTTAATATAAAATTTCATTAATTCTTTTTGTTTTTTATCTTCATATTCAACTGAGTTTACTAAATTATTTAAGAATTCAGCTGTAATTAAATAAAATTGTTTAATGAAATCAAAGAAAAGATTTTTATCCCACTCTTCATTTGAAAATCTTTTATCTGTTTTATCTTCTTTAATTATTGCTTCTGTATTCTGATTTGATGTTTTAGATACAAAATAAAAATTTAGTTGAGCAATTTTAATCAAAAAGTTTTGATAATTTGAAAAAAATTTTTCAGGATTTTTAAAAACGCCTTCTGAAAATTTATTAACAGCTAAAATTATTTTATTTGCAGTTGGCGCAACAAGACTTATCCAATCTTTATTAGATTGATCTTGTTTTATATTTATTAAAGTCTCAAACTCTCTAGTTAGATTTTTTGTAGTTTCATTTTGATTTAAAAAATGATCGAAAAATTTGTTATATATTTTAATATTATTTTCAAAGACTTTATTTAAATCAGAAAAATCTGGCAAAGATTCTTTAGGAGCTTTATTATTATCAACATATTCGCCACGTTTTTTATTTGAAATAGACTTAATATTTATATTTGATTTCAAAGAAGCTAGATTTTCTTTAATTTTCTTAGCCTTTTTGCTTACTGTTTTTGATTTCTTATAGCCTTTTTTTTTGTTCTTAGACATTTTGGCTTCCACTAACAAATATACATTGTGCAGGACAGTATAACATTGTCGCACCGCACAATAAATATTGAAAAAACATAACAATATCAACAAAAATAATAGATATTTTAGCTATTGACATATTGTGCATTGCAACATATATGACCTTCATGTTTAACAAAGGAGCAAAAATGATGAATAATTACAATCCTTTTGAAGCTTTTGATATTCAAAAGATGTTATCTGCAGCTAAATTTCCAAATGTAGATATCAAATCTGATGACATGATCAATGCTCAAAAGAAAAATATGGAGGCATTTGCAGCAGCTTCTAAAGCTATATTTGAAGGCGTAAACTCTTTCTCTAAGAAACAAGTTGAAATTTTAAATAAAGCTATTTCAAGCGCTAAAGATGCAACTTCAGAAATCGCTAAAGGTAACCCACAAGATTCAGTTGTAAAATCAATTGAACTAACAGCTGAAGCAATTAAATCTGCACAAGCAAACGTTGTGGAATTATCAAAAGTAGCTGAAAAAACTTCTAAAGAAGCATTCGAAATTATGAATGCAAGATTTTTAGCAGGAATGACAGAGTTTAAAAACTTTGTAGACGCAAAACCTGCAAAAGATACTTCAAAAGAAGAAAAAAAATAAGCTAATAAACTTCAAGACCAGATTCTCATTTATTTCTCTCTCTAAAATCTGGTCTTGAATATAAATAATTAAAAGGTAATTAAACATTTAAATAAAAATTTATGAAAAAATTAGCATTAGTAACAGGTGGCACAAGAGGAATTGGAGCTGCAATTTCAAAAAAACTAAAAGAAGATGGTTATGAAGTAGTATCAACTTTTATTGGACACCCAGAATCTGCAGAAAAATTTTCACAAGAGACAGGAATTAAAACTTATAAATTTGATGTAGCTTATTTTGAAAGTTGTAAAGAGGGAGTTGAAAAAATTGAACAGGATTTTGGAAAGAATATTGACATACTAATTAATAATGCAGGAATAACCAAAGATAGATTTCTTCATAAAATGTCACCAGATGAGTGGAACGCTGTAATTAATACTAATTTAAACTCAGTATTTAATATGACAAGAAATGTTATTGAAAAAATGAGGAATAATAAATTTGGAAGAATAATTAATATTTCATCAATTAATGGCCTTAAAGGACAAATCGGTCAAGCTAACTATTCAGCTGCTAAAGCAGGACTGATTGGTTTCTCAAAAGCAATCGCACAAGAAAATGCCAACAAAGGTATTACTGTGAATGTAATCGCACCAGGATATGTAGGAACAGATATGGTAAAAAAAATTGATGAAAAAATTTTACAAGGAATTGTGTCATTGATACCAGTTGGAAGACTAGCAGAGCCAAGTGAAATAGCTGCTCTTACAAGTTATTTAGTAGGAGATAATTCAGGATTTATAACAGGCGCTACTTTTTCAATAAATGGTGGACAATACATGCAATAAAAAATTATGAGTAAAAATAACAACATAATGGAGAGAGAAATGGAAGATAAAGATATAGTTATAACATCAGCTTTTAGAACACCAATTGGATCTTTTTTAGGAAGTTTATCCGATTATTCTGCGCCTCAACTAGGATCAGAAGTTATCAAAAAATGTATTGAACACTCTGAACTTAAAAAAGATGAAGTAGATATGGTTTATATGGGACAAGTTTTGCAAACTGGATCAGGACAAAATCCAGCTAGACAAGCAGCTATTCAAGCAGGTATTGAGACATCTAAAACAGCAACTACAATTAATCAGGTTTGTGGTTCTGGATTAGCTGCCGTAGCTCTTGGATTTAATTCACTAAAACTTGAAGATGCAAAAGTTATTATTGCTGGCGGTCAAGAAAGCATGAGTAACTCACCTCATTATCAAAATTTAAGAAAAGGTGTGAAAATGGGTGATGGTAAAATGCAAGACTCAATGATCGTTGATGGGTTATGGGATGTTTATAATCAATATCACATGGGAATAACAGCAGAAAACGTTGCTGAGAAATATCAAATTACAAGAGATGAGCAGGATAACTTTGCTTCAAGATCACAAAGCAAGGCGGTAGAAGCGATTAAAGCTAATAAATTTAAAGACGAAATTATTCCAATTAAAATAAAAGTTAAGAAAGAAGAAAAATCTTTTGATACTGATGAATATCCAAAAGATGGGACCACAGTTGAAAAACTTTCCAAATTAAGACCCGCATTTAAAAAAGATGGAACTGTAACAGCTGGTAACGCTTCAGGATTAAATGATGGAGCTGCAGCTTTAACTTTAATGACAGGAAAGACTGCCAAAGAAAAAGATTTAAAACCTTTAGCAAGAATAGTTTCATGGGCTCAATGTGGAGTAGATCCATCTATTATGGGAACTGGTCCAATACCAGCATCTAGATTAGCTTTGAAGAAAGCGGGATGGGGTGAGGATCAACTAGATTTAGTAGAAGCCAATGAAGCTTTTGCTGCACAAGCAATTTCAGTAAACAAGGAGCTTGGTTTTACACCCGATATCGTAAATGTGAATGGTGGAGCAATTGCTTTAGGTCATCCTATAGGGGCTTCTGGAGCAAGAATATTGGTAACTCTTCTACATGAAATGCAAAGACGAAAATCCAAAAGAGGATTAGCAACTCTTTGTATTGGTGGTGGAATGGGTATTGCAATGTGTGTAGAAAGAAATTTTTTAGACCAATAAATATCTTTGTTTAGTTACCAAAATATCATTGTTAAGACTGATGATAAAATTGGTAGAATAATCTTAGATCGAAAACAAAGCAACAACAGCTTAGATACATCGATTTCAAAAGAAATTTTTGAAGCAATGGTGGCGCTTCAAAAATTGAAACAAATAAGATTAATTACAATTCATGGAAATAAGAAATTTTTTTCTCCTGGCGCAGATATTAGAGAATTGGAAAGTTTAGATAAAAAATCTGCTAAAGAAAAAAAACTCTTTAGTTATTTTGATAAAATTCTAGAAATAGAAATCCCCATAATTGCCTGTGTAGAAGGATATGCTTTAGGTGGGGGTATGGAACTAGCATTAATTTCAGATTTTATTATTGCATCTAAAGCATCAAAATTTGCACAACCAGAAATAAACCTAGGATTAATCCCTGGAATAGGTGGAACCCAAAGATTAAAAAATTATGTTGGAAAGTATAATGCGAATTATCTATGCATGACTGGGGAAATAATTTCATCACAGAGAGCATATGAGCTAGGGATTGTAAGTGCTTTAATTGATGAGGATAAATTTGAAAAAAATTCAGAAGAAATTATAAAAAAAATATCATCCAAACCTAGATCATCCCTAGTAGAAATAAAAAAATTAATAAGTAAAGATGAAGTTCTTCATAAAAATCTTATTATTGAAAGAAATGTTTTTTACAACTTGCTTGACTCAGAAAATAAGAAAATTGGAATAAAAAGCTTTTTTGAAAAAACTAATCCAAATTGGATAGATTAGTTTTATGGTGCGCCTGCTAGGAGTTGAACCCAGAACCTCCTGGTCCGTAGCCAAGCGCTCTATCCAATTGAGCTACAGGCGCTTAATACAAATTATTATAACTATTTAAGTAAGAATAGCATAGCAATTATGTAATTTCTTAATTTGCTTACTATTCAATTTAAGATAAATCGACACAAAAATTTAATTAATTTTATGAAAAAGTCGTATAATCAAATTTTAAAATAAATGAGTATAAAAATACTAGTACCAGATATTGGTGATTTTGAGAATGTAGAGATCATAGAAATTTTGGTTAATGTTGGTGACAAAATTAACAAAGATGATCCTTTAATTACATTAGAAAGTGATAAATCTAGCGTAGAAGTTCCTTCAACAAACGAAGGAGTTATAGAAGAATTAAAAGTTAAAGTAGGTGACAAAGTTTCAAAAGGTGATTTAATTTTAACACTTGCATCTAGTTCAAATAGTCAATCAGAAAATAAAAAAATTGAAATTCCACCAGTTACAGAACAAATTATTTTAGAAGCTGAGCAGAATTTAAAAAAAGAGGAAACACAAGAGACCTCAAAAGTTATTGAGAATTCAGCTAACGTAGATCAACCAATTCCTCAAAAAACTGAGCAAAGAATTATTATAAGTGATACTGACGATATAGATCCTATAGAAACTAGGGAGTGGCTGGACTCTTTGTCAGCAGTTGTTGCAAGAGATGGTACAGAGAGAGCACATTTTATTTTAAGACAACTAATTGATCAGTCGTATAGAGAGGGGTCAAGAATACCTTTTACTCAAAATACACCTTATATAAATACCATACCCCCTCAAGAAGAAGAAAAGTCATCTGGTGATCAAAATATAGAAAGAAAAATTAGGTCGCTAGTAAGATGGAATGCGGCTGCGATGGTTGTAAGAGCTAATAAAAAATTTTCTGAACTTGGAGGACACATAGGTACATTTGCTTCTGCAGCAACACTTTATGATGTTGGAATGAATCATTTCTGGAGAGGTAAAAACGATAATTTTGGTGGTGACTTAATTTATTTTCAAGGACATTGTGCACCAGGAGTTTATTCCAGAGCTTTTTTAGAGGGAAGATTAACAGAAAAACAACTAGATAACTTTAGACAAGAGGTTGGTCCTAATGGTTTATCTTCTTATCCTCATCCTTGGTTGATGAATAATTTTTGGCAGTTCCCAACCGTCTCAATGGGTTTGGGTCCAATGCTTGCAATCTATCAAGCAAGATTTATGAAATATTTGATTAATAGAGGTTTGATAAAAAACGAAAATAGAAAAGTTTGGGCTTTTTTAGGTGATGGAGAAATGGATGAGCCAGAATCTTTAGGCGCTATTGCTTTAGCTTCAAGAGAGAATTTAGATAATCTAATTTTTGTAATTAATTGCAACCTTCAAAGATTAGATGGACCAGTTAGAGGAAACGGAAAAATAATCCAAGAACTAGAGGGAAGTTTTAGAGGATCAGGCTGGAATGTAATTAAAGTTATTTGGGGTTCATATTGGGATCCTCTATTAGCAAATGATAAAACTGGTTTATTAATTAAAAGAATGAATGAAGCTGTTGATGGAGAGTACCAGGCTTTTAAAGCAAAAGGAGGATCATACGTTAGAGAAAAGTTTTTTGGAAAGTATCCTGAGCTATTAAAATTGGTTTCAAGTTATAGTGATAAAGATATTTGGAGATTAAATAGAGGTGGGCACGATCCTCATAAAGTTTATGCCGCATATCATAAAGCAATGAATAATACTGGTAAACCAACTGTTATTATTACTAAAACCATAAAGGGTTATGGTATGGGTAAATCTGGAGAAAGTATAAATACTACCCATCAACAAAAGAAATTGGATGTAGATGACCTGATGTATTACAGGGATAGATTCGATGTGCCTCTAACTGATGAGCAAGTAAAAAATATAGAGTATTACAGACCAGATGAAAACTCAGAGGAAATTAAATATATAAAAGATAGAAGGTATAAATTGGGTGGCTTCATTCCTGAAAGAAGTTCATTTGCAAAACCAATAAAATCACCACCTGAAAATATTTTTGAAGTTATGAAAAAATCTACTGGGGATCGTGAAATGTCCACAACAATGGCCTTAGTTAGAATGTTAACAAGTTTATTAAGAGATAAAAATGTTGCATCAAGACTTGTCCCAATAATACCAGATGAAGCAAGAACTTTTGGAATGGAAGGCTTTTTTTCTAAAATTGGAATTTATGCACATGAGGGTCAAAAGTATGAACCTGAAGATTCTGCTCAACTAAGCTCTTATAGGGAGGATAAAAAAGGTCAAGTTCTAGAAGAGGGGATTACAGAGGCCGGAGCTATTTCATCTTGGATTGCTGCTGGTACAGCATATGCTAACCATGATATAGAAATGATACCAATTTATCTATTCTATTCAATGTTTGGCTTTCAAAGAATTGGAGATTTTGCTTGGGCTGCAGGAGATAGTCAAACTAGAGGATTTTTAATTGGAGCAACATCCGGAAGAACTACTTTGGCTGGAGAAGGACTTCAGCACCAGGATGGTCATAGCCATCTATTATCTTCAATGATTCCAAATTGTGTATCTTATGATCCAACTTTTGCATATGAGCTAGCAGTTATTTTTAAGGATGGATTAAAAAGAATGCATGAAAAAAATGAAAACGTTTTCTATTACATTACTACAATGAATGAAAACTATGTACATCCAGACATGCCCAAAGATTGTGAAGATGGGATATTAAAAGGAATGTATAAAATTAAAGAGTTTTCTAAGCATAAAAAAACAAAAATTCAATTATTAGGATCAGGTACGATTTTGAGAGAAATGTTAGCTGCAGCAGAGACACTGCAAGAAGAGTATCAAATTGATAGTGAAGTTTGGAGCGTTACAAGTTTTTCTGAATTAAGAAAAAATGGAATGGAGGTTGAAAGATATAACTTACTTCATCCGGACAAAGAAAAGAAAAAGACTTATGTTCAAGAAAGTTTAGGCAATTCTGAAGGTCCTATTTTAGCCGCTACAGACTACATGAGATTAAATTCAGATCAAATAAGACCATATATTAGTAAAAGTTTTTATTCATTAGGAACAGACGGGTATGGCAGAAGCGATACCAGAAAAAACCTAAGAAAATTTTTTGAAGTTGATAAAAATCATATAGTGACTTATTCTTTAAGTGTTCTTTCTAGCGAGCAATTGTTACCATCGAAATATGCAGTAGAAGCTATCAAAAAATATAACATCGATATTGATAGACCTATGCCAACAAAACTTTAATGTCTGAAATTGAAATAAAAGTTCCAAATATAGGAGACTTTAAGGATGTTGAAATAATTGAAATTCTTGTCA
>Ga0208880_1000284_pt1 | contig 10330 bp, 9 predicted proteins | sample Knorr_S23_td_Sur_FD_185606 | JGI IMG/M metagenome (GOLD analysis project Ga0208880, IMG submission 185606) | Marine microbial communities from Southern Atlantic Ocean transect - Knorr_S23_td_SurfaceB_ad_5m_LV_B (SPAdes) (version 2) | ecosystem: Environmental > Aquatic > Marine > Oceanic | place...
ATTGCTTAGAATATGCATCCAGAAATAGTTTCAATTGCTTTATTTTGGTTTGTTGCAGCCTATACACCAGGACCTAACAATGTTGTTGCATCCTACTCAGGATTTAATTTTGGAATTTTAAAAACTGTCCCACATATACTAGGAGTAACTTTAGGTTTTACTTCTTTAGTCTTATTTCTCACGATCGGATTAATAAATGTATTTAAATTATTTCCAATGATTCAGGAAATAATGAAATATCTTGGTACATTATTTTTAATTTATTTAGCTTATAAAATTGCATCTTCATCAGTCTCAGATGATACTAAAAAAGAAAATCCAGTAAAATTTATTGAAACTTTTCTATTTCAATATTTAAATCCCAAAGGGGTGATGGTAGCAATAATTGTTGTTTCAACATATGTTGAGTTAGGTGAGAACTATATTAGTCACGCGACTCAGGTTGTATTTCTTGCTTTTTTGTTCTCGTCCACAAGTATTACGCTTTGGACATTTATAGGTAAATTCTTAAGAAAATTTGCGACAAATGAGAAATTTATTAAATACTTCAATTATGCTATGTCCGTGCTTCTTTTATTAAGTATTATTACATTTTATTTATAAATTATGACACCAGGAAAAAAAAATTCTTATAATTCACTTAAATCCATAAACATTGATGGCAAAGATTATAAATATTTTTCAATCAAAGAAGCTGAAAAAAATGGTTTAGAAGGAATATCTAAACTTCCAAAATCTTTACTTGTATTATTAGAAAATTTATTAAGATTTGAAGATGATGTATCAGTTACAAAAAGTCAAATCGATGCAATAAAAGATTGGTTAAAATCAAAAAAATCAAATACTGAAATTGCATATAGGCCTGCAAGAGTGTTGTTGCAAGACTATACTGGAATACCTGCGGTTGCAGATTTAGCTGCTATGCGTGAGGCAGTAAAAGAAAAAAATAAAGATCCAAAAAAAATAAACCCCTTATCGCCAGTAGATTTAGTAATTGATCACTCAGTTCAAGTAGATGACTTTGCAAATTCTACTTCACTTAAAAAAAATGTTGATATTGAATTTAATAGAAATGGAGAGAGGTATGCATTTCTAAAGTGGGGTCAGCAAGCATTTGATAATTTTAGAATTGTTCCACCGGGAACAGGAATTTGTCACCAAGTAAATTTAGAATATTTATCCAAAGTAGTATGGAGTGCAAAATCAGGAAATGATGAATATATTTTTCCAGATACTTTAGTTGGAACAGATAGTCATACAACTATGGTTAATGGCCTATCTGTTTTAGGATGGGGAGTAGGTGGCATAGAAGCTGAGGCAGGAATGTTGGGACAACCTATTTCAATGTTAATACCAGAAGTAATTGGATTCGAGCTAACAAATAAATTACCAGAAGGAACAACTGCAACAGATTTAGTTTTAACTGTTGTTAAAATTTTAAGAGACAAAGGTGTTGTTGGTAAATTTGTAGAATTTTATGGTTCAGGATTAAAGAATTTAAGTTTAGCTGATAGAGCAACAATTGCAAATATGGCTCCTGAATATGGAGCAACATGCGGCTTCTTCCCAATCGATGATGAAACATTAAAATACTTAAAATTTTCAGGAAGAGATAATTCAACAGTAAAAATAGTTGAAAGCTATGCTAAAGAACAAGGATTGTGGGCTAGCGAAGGTATAGAGTTTACGGATATCGTAAAACTAGACATGTCAACCGTTGTTCCAACAATATCTGGACCTAAGCGACCTCAAGATAAAGTATTGCTTACAGAAGCTAAAAATTCATTTGAAAAAAACTTTAAAGAAATCACAAAGAGGCAAACAGAAAATATTTCTGATGTCTCCGGAACTGATTATAAGTTAAAAGATGGCTCGATAGTAATTGCAGCTATTACTTCTTGCACAAATACATCCAACCCAAATGTTCTAATCGGCGCAGGACTTCTTGCAAAAAAAGCAATTGAAAAAGGATTAAAAACAAAACCATGGGTTAAAACTTCTTTAGCACCAGGATCTCAAGTTGTTACAGATTATCTAAATAAATCTGGATTAAATAAATATTTAGATGAATTAGGATTTAATTTAGTTGGTTATGGTTGTACAACATGTATTGGTAACTCTGGTCCATTGCCCGAAAATATTTCAAACTCAATTAAAGAAAAAGACATTTATGCGGTTTCTGTATTGTCAGGAAATAGAAATTTTGAAGGAAGAATATCACCATTGGTAAAAGCAAACTATTTAGCTTCACCTCCATTAGTTGTTGCTTATTCTTTGGCAGGCTCTATGCAAGTAGATCTCTATAAAGATTCTCTTGGAAAAGACAAAGATGGCAAAGATGTTTTCTTAAAAGATATTTGGCCAAGTAATAAGGAAATTGAAGAAGTTTTATTACAATCATTAAATGCTGAAATGTTTAGAGAGAGATATTCAAATGTTTCAAAAGGTCCAGAACAGTGGCAGCAAATTAAAACTAAAGAAAGTAGTATCTATGAGTGGGATGAAAATTCTACTTATGTAAAAAAACCACCATTCTTTGAAAATCTATCTCCATCACCAGAGGGATTTAAAGCTATTAAAGATGCAAGACCATTATTAATTTTAGGTGACAGTGTTACAACTGATCATATTTCTCCCGCAGGAAGTATACAAAAAGAAAGTCCTACAGGTGAATATTTTATGAAACATCAAATACTACCAAAAGATTATAACTCCTATGGCTCTAGAAGAGGAAATCATGAAGTAATGATGAGAGGAACTTTTGCAAATATTAGAATAAAAAATGAAGTTGCACCTGGTACAGAAGGTGGTTTTACAAAATTATATCCAGAAAATAAAGTTATGCCAATTTATGATGCGGTAGTTGAATATAAAAAAAGAGGAACTGACCTAGTAGTCATAGGAGGAAAAGAATACGGAACTGGATCATCACGAGATTGGGCGGCTAAAGGAACAAAACTGTTAGGTATAAAAGCAGTAATTGCAGAAAGTTTTGAAAGAATACATAGATCTAATTTAATTGGAATGGGAGTATTACCTTTACAGTTTATTAATGGAGTTAATAGACAAAATCTTAAATTAAATGGATCTGAACTATTTACTGTTACTAAATTAGAAAATGGAATTAAACCATCTGAAGAAGTAGAATTAGAAATTAAGTATAACAATGGTGAAATAAAAAAGGTTAAAGTATTGTCAAGAATAGACACTAAGAATGAGTTAGAGTATTATAAAAATGGTGGAATTTTACAATACGTATTAAGGAATATGATTTAAATGAGTGAGGAAACTCAAATAATTTCAAGTGATCAAAACAAGACAGACTTCAAAAGTATTTTATTAAATAATAAAAAATCTATAATTTCAATTGTAGCAATCCTATTAATAGCTCTTTTTTCATATTTTTTTTATACTGATTATAAAAGAGACAATAGGGTTAAAATTTCAGAGCAGTATAATTCAGTCTTAATAAGTTATGACAATAACAATCCAAGCCTATCAGTTGAAGGAATGAAGAATTTAATAAATATTAAAGATCCTACTTATTCACCTTTAGCTTTATACTTTTTATTAGATAATAATTTATTGAGTAATCAAACTGAAATTAACCAATATTTTGATGTCTTAATAAATGAAACTAATTTAGATGAGGAAGTAAAAAATTTAATTATTTATAAAAAAGGTTTGTATAACTCAGACAACGCAAGCGAAGAGGAATTGTTAAATATTTTTAAACCACTTATTAATAGCGAAAACTTATGGAAGTCTCACTCCTTATATATAATAGCTGAATACTTTTTTGCAAAAAATGAAAAACAAAAATCAAAAGAATTTTTTGAAAAAATTTTAGAAATGGAAAATGCTAATCCTCAAATAAAAGTTGAAGCACAAAAAAGGTTACAAAGAGATTTTAGTGTATAAAAATATATTACTAATAATTATTTTTTTTTTAATATCCCAATGTTCTTTGGATACCAAAACAGGTTTTTGGACAAAATCGCAAATTATAGAAGAAAAAAAAGATAATTCAGAAGAAATTTTTAAGTCAGATGTAATTTTAGAAAAAGAGTTTAATCCAAATATAAAAATAAAAATACAAAGCCCATTCATCCAAAATCCTTTTATTAATAATTTAAGTAATAATTCTGGCTATATAAATTTTGATAGTGATTTTAAAGAAATTTCAAAATTTAAATTTAAAAAAATAAAAAATTTTGAATATACAAATCCAGACTTGTTGATAGGTAAAGATAATTCATTAATATTTTTTGATGAAAAAGGCGCAATCCTAAAGTTTGATCAAAACTCAAATTTAATATGGAAAAAAAATCATTATTCAAAAAATGAAATTAAACAAAACCCAACTATTTATTTTGCTTCAGAAAAAAATATTTTAATAGCTGCCGACAGTATAGCAAATCTTTATGGAATGAATTATTTAACTGGAGAATTATTATGGAAAAAATTTAACTCTGCATCATTTAATTCCGAAATTAAAATATTTGATGACAAATTTTTTATAATAGATTTTGAAAATATAATTCGATGCATATCTGTAAATGATGGTAATGAGATATGGAGCTTTGGCACTGAAAAAACATTTATTAAATCTCAAAGAAAGCTATCACTTATAATTCAAAATGGTCTAGTAATTTTTATTGATACTTTTGGAGACATCAATGCTCTAGATATAAATTCTGGAAATTTAGTTTGGCAATCACAAACAATTAACGAGGATATTTTTGAAAGCGCCTTTTTATTAAAAAGCTCTAGATTGGTTTCTGATCAGGACACGATATATGTTTCAAACAATCAAAATAAACTTTTTGCAATAGACTCAAATAATGGACTTATTAAATGGGAACAATCAGTAAATTCTTATTTAGAACCCACAATAATCGATAACATTATACTTACAATCTCAGAGGAAGGGTATTTTTTTGTAATTGATAAATCAAATGGAAATATTCTTAGATCCACAAATATTTTAGATACAATTAAAGGTAAAAATATTTACCCAACAGGATTTATTGCTGCTAAAAATTATATTTATGTCAGTTTAAATAATGGACGACTACTCAGGGTTAAGATTGAAGATGGTAAAACCGAGAGTATTGTAAAGATAGATAATAATAAAATTTCAAGACCTTATATTCTCAATAAAAATATGTATATCCTAAGAGATGATGCTATTATAAAAATTGAATAATGTTTCTAAAGTTATTGGAAAAACTTGGAAGAAAAAAAACAGTTTTAGACAGAGGTCCATCACATCCTAAATATAATGAAGCAAAACCTTGGATGAATAGGTATTACGTACTATTTAGAAATAGACCTAAATGGTTTCCTTTTAACATTCTAATTCACGAAATGTTAGATGATGATCACGGACATGGTGTGCATAACCATTTATGTCCTTTTATGACAATTATTTTAAGAGGCGGCTATTACGAAACACTTAAAGATGGAAAACATTGGAGACCACCTGGCTACATTGGATTTAGATCAGCAAATACTTTTCATCGAGTTGATTTAAAGCCAGGAACTAGGCCAATGACAATATTTATTCCAGGCCCTTTTGGGCTTAGGAAGGGGCCTAGGTCTGAATATGGGATAGATTTTAAAACTAAAATACAATGAGACAAGAGTTTTTTAACTTAAAAGTTAATACATCAGGTCAAAGACTATATGAATTTACTGATGAAAGTATTAATTGGATTGAGAAGAATAAATTTAAAAATGGAATTCTAAATTTAAGCATTCAGCATACTAGTGCTTCATTAATTGTTCAGGAAAATGCAGACCCAGATGTGCAAACTGATTTAATTAATTATTTTGATAAGCTGGTCCCAATGAACAACAAACTATATATTCATACAACAGAAGGCAAAGATGATATGCCTGCCCATATTAAGTCAGCATTAACTAATAATCAAATTTCACTAAGCATAAAAGATGGAAAGTTGTTAATGGGTACTTGGCAAGGTATTTATCTTTTTGAACATAGAATAAATCCAAATACTAGAACTGTAATCCACCACTTTATTGGAGATTAATTTTTCTTTAAACTTTGAAAAGCACTTAAAGCTGAAGCCCTTGCTTTTTCGTGAACCACAATTGGCATTGGATAATCTTTTCCAATAATTGTATTTATCGCTTGTTGATATTTAATTTCCATTTCCCAAGGTTTATGTATAAATTTTGATGGTACCTTGGATAATTCTGGCACCCATTTTTTCACATATGTGCCGTCTTTATCAAATTTCTCTCCCTGTATTATTGGATTAAAAATTCTAAAGTAAGGCGCTGCGTCAGCTCCACAACCCGCTACCCATTGCCATTGAGCAACATTGTTTGCTTCATTAAAATCTAGCAAACAATTTCTAAAGTGCTTTTCTCCTTCTTGCCAATTTATTCTTAAGTGTTTCACTAAAAATGAACCAACCACCATTCTAATTCTGTTATGCATCCATCCTGTTTCCCACAATTCTCTCATGCCAGCATCTACAATTGGATAACCAGTTAATCCTTTTTTCCAAGCTTTTAAATGTTTTTCATTTTTAACCCATGGAAAATTATTAAATTCTTTTCTTAAGTTTCCTTTAAGCATTTCAGGAAAATAATTGATTAAGCTATGTGAAAATTCTCTCCAACCTAATTCATTTATATATTTTCTAAAGCCTATAGATTTAGGTTTAATGTCATTACATTTATTCCAAATAGTTTCGACATGAATTTGTCCATGCTTGATATATGGAGATAATTTTGATGTGCCATCTATTGATGGTATATCTCTAGTTGTTCCATAATCTTTTATTTTTGAATTAACAAAATCTTTTAATATTTTTTTAACTTCTACTTCTGAAACATTCCAATATTTCTCAAATTTTTTATACCAATGTTTCTTAGGTAAAATTTCTTTGATATTTGAAGTTTTCTTAAAATAAGTAGTTTTTTTTTTTAATTTTTTAATTTTAGATATTTTTACAGGAACAGAATTTATATAAATTTTTTCTGCAGTTCTCCAAAAAGGAGTAAATACTTTAAAAGGAGTTCCATCGTTTTTTGTGACAGATTGGAATTCATTTAAAATGTTTCCTTTAAAGTATTTATAATCAATTTTATTATGAATTAATTTATCTCTTATTTTTTTACCTAAAGAAATAACATCAGGCTCATAAATTTTATTCCAGTAAATTGTTACGTTGTCTTTAATATTTGAAAATATTTCTAGCTCATCACCGATCAGTAGTTCAAAATTAATATTATATTGATCTAAATCTGACTTGAAATTTTCAATAGATTTATAGTTCCACCATTGTTGAGCTTCTCTTTTTCCAACAAAATTTTTAGGATTATATATATAGAAGGCTGTTACAATTTCATGATTTTGTGTAGCATATGCGAGTGCTTGATTATGTTCTAATCTAAAATCTTCTCTTATCCAAACTAAACCAATTTTACTCATAATTAAGAATATAATAACTTCTCATATAATTCTCTATCAACATCACCTTCGCATCCTAACAACATGACTTCTGAGTTAGAATTTAAATTTATTTTTTCTTTTAAAATACTGTTGCATGATGCAATTAAACTGATTATTCCAGGTGTAGCGCATTCTCCTCCAATTATTTTATTTTCACTAAAAGTTGAATTTGCTAATAATTTAACTGTATCTGAAATTTTATCATCAGGGACAGATATACAGTAATGAGCATTATTATTTATAATCTTCCATGGTATTAATGAAACTTCACCACAAGACATTCCTCCCATTAAACTTTCTTTTGTAATTTCTATTGTTACAATTTTATTTTTTTCAACTGCTTGAAGTACGCAATCTGCATTTTCAGGTTCAACTATAATTATATTGGGAATATTTTTTAAATATCGGGCGCATCCAGCAATCATTGCTGCGGCCATACCACCAACACCAGCTTGTAAAAAAATATGTGTGATATGATTATTATTTACTTGATCAGAAATCTCTTTCATCATAACTGCATATCCAGCCATTGTTAATTTTGGAACTTCTTCATATCCATCCCAAGCAACATCTTGAATAATTTCCCATCCATTTTTTTTTGATTGATTGATGCATTCTTTTAATGAATTATCGTAATTTCCTTTTACTCTAAACACTTCTGCACCAAATCCCCGCATTGCTTCAGCTCTATTTTCTGAAACATATTCACTAATAAATATTTTGCATTTTAAACCTAATCTTTTTGCACCCCATGCAACCGATCGACCGTGATTACCTGCTGTTGCAGTTGCTACTGTTATATTTTTTTTAGTTTTAGAAACTTGTTCTACTGCATACGCTCCACCCAATGCTTTAAAAGATTTCAAATTAAATCTTTTAGACTCATCTTTATAAAAAACATTTTTTAATCCTAAGTCTTTGGATAATTTATTTAAACTTATTAATGGAGTAGGTGAATAGTCTTCCCAGTTTGAAATTGCTTGATATGCATTATCAATTTCACTTTTTGATAAAACATTAAATATTTGATCTTTATCAAATTTAAAATTTTTATTTTCTATGAAATTTGAAAATTTCCAAGATTTATCATTGGAAATTGAATTCATTTATTAGCAGTCCAGTGTATTATTTCTTTCCCAAGTTGTTATAGGGGATTTTTTATCAAATCTTTCTTCTCTATCAAATGACTCTAATTCTTGTTTTTTTAATTTTATATAACTTGCAATTACTTTTTCACCAAAAGACTCTTTCAAAGTTTTGTTATCATCCAAGTTATCCAAGGACTCTTCAAGCTCATTGGGTAGTTTTTCTAAATTTGGATAATTTTTATGATCTGTATACATATTACAAAAAAGAGGTTCGCCTGGATCTATTTTATTATTCAAACCATCAATTCCTGCAGCCATAACTCCAGCTTGTAATAAATACGGATTTGCCGATCCATCCATCAATCTTAGTTCAAATCTACCTGGATCTGGAACTCTAATCATGTGCGTTCTATTATTTCCAGTGTAGGAAATGCTGCTTGGAGACCAAGTTGCGCCAGACTTAGTTGGTGGCGCATTTATTCTTCTATAACTGTTAATCGATGGATTAAAAAATGCAGCAAGTGCTGTAGCATTCTTAATTATTCCACCTAAAAAATTATAAGCAAGTTTACTTAAACCTAAACGATCTCCATTGTCTAAAAATTTATTTGATTTACCATCCCACAAAGAAATATGTGCATGACAGCCATTACCAGTTAAATTTTCAAATGGCTTAGGCATGAAAGTGGCTCTTAAACCATGTTTTTCAGCAAGAGATTTAACCATAAATTTAAAAAATGTATGTCGATCAGCTGTAACTAAACTATCTGTATAATCCCAATTCATTTCAAATTGTCCGTTCGCATCTTCATGGTCATTTTGATAAGGATTCCATCCAAGTTCAATCATGCTGTCACAAATTTCTTTAATTAAATCATATCTTCTCATTAATGCTGATTGATCATAACAAGGTTTTGGTTGTATATCTCTTGGATCAGATATCGAGCTTCCATCCTCAGAGATTAAAAAATACTCACATTCAACACCAGATTTCATTTTTAGATTTTTTTTAGATAATTTTTCTATTTGCTTTTTAAGCATAATTCGTGGTGAAGCCTCAACTGGTTTGCCATCCATCCATAAATCAGAAGCCAACCAACCAACTTCTCTATTCCAAGGTAAAATAATTAAACTATCAGGATCTGGGATTGCAAACATGTCAGAGTCCGCAGGTGTCATGTCCAACCAGGTTGCAAATCCTGCAAAACCAGCTCCATTTTTTTGCATTTCTCCAATTGCTCTAGCTGGTACTAATTTTGATCTTAATACTCCAAAAAGATCAACAAAACTTATTAAAAAGTATTTTATTTTTTTTTGTTTTGCTATTTGGGTAAGGTTTTTAGGCATATCAAATACTACTAACTATTATTTTAACTATCAACTTTTTTCTTTGAAACCTGGTATCCAATTTGTTCCTGCTAATGGCACTCTTGCCATTGCTGCAGCCTCAACAGTTAAAGCTACTAAATCTTCAGGCTCTAAATTTCTAACATCTGACTTACCATTTGCTCTTGCTAAAGTTTGAAGTTCTAACGTTAAAGTTGTTAAATAATTTTTTAATCTTCTACCAGCTTCTTTTGGATTTAATCTTTTTTCAAGTTTAGCATCTTGTGTTGCAACTCCAACCGGACATTTTCCAGTATGACAGTGATGACAATAACCAGGTTCAGTTCCAAGTTTTTCATAATCTTCTCTATATAAATCTGCGTTACAATTAAGAGCCATCATAGCAGCAGATCCAATTGAAACAGCA
>Ga0208880_1000285_pt1 | contig 10325 bp, 8 predicted proteins | sample Knorr_S23_td_Sur_FD_185606 | JGI IMG/M metagenome (GOLD analysis project Ga0208880, IMG submission 185606) | Marine microbial communities from Southern Atlantic Ocean transect - Knorr_S23_td_SurfaceB_ad_5m_LV_B (SPAdes) (version 2) | ecosystem: Environmental > Aquatic > Marine > Oceanic | place...
CCCGACGAGTTTGGCCTGATGGACTACAGGTATCTTTTGTATTGGTGTGAACCGTTTAATGTCGATGTGGGCGAAGGCATTTTAATCCCTTAATCTTACAGAAAATGAAGCTTTGGTTTGTTGTATCGTTATGTTGTTTTTCATTTATTGCCAAAAGCCAATGGCTCCAAAAAAAGAACGAGACTTACATCAAGCTCGGTGCGTGGTTTGTGGAGGCAGATCAGCATTATACTTCCACTGGAGAAATAGACCCCAATGCCACACGCGGGTTTTTTAACACCCATTTGTATGTCAAATATGGCCTGAGTGATAAAGTCAACCTAATTGCTTATATCCCTTTTTATGCACGAACCTACCAAAACCGACGTGTTTCTATTCACACTAGGGAAACACTTACAAAAGGAGAGGCAGAAAACAGCCTCGGAGACATCAATTTGGGTGTTGAGATGTTTCTTGGAAAAATAAATGCCTGGTCGTTCTCGACCTCCCTAACACTGGGGTTGCCCACTGGCGAAGATGGTGGTGGAAATGACGGAAGCTACCAAACTGGTGATGGTGAGTTTAATCAACTCCTAAAGCTACATTCGGGTGTTTCGTATGCCATAGGTAAACAACGATTGTACAGTAAAATCTCTGCGGGCTTTAACAATCGCACAGAAGGGTTTTCTGATGAATGGTCCATAAATACAGAAATAGGAACAAGCTTTTTTTCGAAAAAATTATGGGTGATTGGGCGGTTGGGAACTTTACAGTCCTTACACAATGGCGCACTAAACGCAACCAATAATGAGGGTGGTATTTTTGCAAACAATGTGGAGTATACCAACATCGGTGGGGGGATTATCTACAAACTCACTGGTAAAATAAGCCTTTTGGTCAGTCATACTTCCACCCTGTCTGGCAGGATTATTTATGCCGCCCCGGCTTGGTCGGGAGGTGTTTCAATGCAGTTGTAGCTCGTATCATACCATCTATGTATTTGCCAATAATATCCTCTCCGTATGGAAGTGACAAGTTTATACGCTGACCGTTGGGTTTTATTTCATTAACTCTCTAACCTGCTGTTCTTCTTTTCCTCCTTCAATTAAGTATGCTTCAACACTTTCATTTAATGTGCCGAATGATAGCCTAGTTTGATATGACACTATTTTACCTTTTTTGTGTTGTTCTGTCATGCAATTGAAAACTTTATCTTTATATGTAGTATCATCATTGCCCAAAAGATGTTCGCCTTTACTTTCTATTAGATAAATGATTTCAACCTTGTCATCATCTTTTTTCTTAGCTACAACAAAGTCAGGACGGATTTTATTCTCCCTCCACCCTTGAATGGCATACCAACCATTAGCCACTCTATTTCTAAACCAAAAAAGAACCGTTTCCTGTTTTTCTAAAATACCGATAACCTCTTTTTCTAATCCATTTAAGCTATCAAAATCAATATCTTCATAAAGATTAAAGTTATAATTTGAAGGAAACCGACTTACAGTAATTGTGTCTGTTTCCGGTACTCTAAAGCCTAAGCTCTTATCATCTGTTGCCGCCAATTTTATTTTTCCGCTCTCTAAATATTGCGCGAATAATCTTTCTTCTTCTGATTGTTTATGTTCTTCTGTATATTTTGCCAATTGAGCGGTTATAAAACTGAAATACTTTGCCAATCGATCTTCTCCCAATTTGTCTTTTAAGACTTCAATCCATTCATTGGCTTTTTTACGAGCTAAAAAGGCATTTTCGATATACTCTCCCAATCTTCTTGATAAATAACCTGTATTGATTTTAGCATAGTAAGAATTACTAATTGTTTCAGCAACTGGTGTGATAGAGCTTGACTTGTCTATAGTTACACTAAAGGTTTGTTGTACATTACTTTGGTTGCTCAATGAGTTTTCTATTTGAGTAATTAATTCTTCCGAAAGCGAGAGACTATCAAAACTTATATGCTGCTTTATGTCAATAGCATAATTGAATTTTCGGTAATTATCATTTTCAGCATCTACCATTACCCACATTGGTAAATAAAAGGCATATTCAAACTTCTTGAACTCATCTTTGATTTTTACTTTCTTTTTGGGATTAACTTCTGTGTTGTTTTGTACTTGCATTTGAGTAACTAAGTCTCCCAATCCTTCTTCTTCAAACCCTTTAACTACCTTGTTTAAGAGTTCATTTGTTGCACCTTTTGAGTAGTACACATAACTTTCATCTAAATCCTTTATGCTTGTTTTTTTTGCTCGTGGTTGTCTTAGAATCCAGCCTATTAGCTGTGTAACTCCTGTATTTGAATTTACATTAGGGATCACACCTAAAACATAAGCAAAAGAACAATCCCACCCTTCACTTAAAGCATCTCTTGTTATAATAAACCGAATTGGGCATTCTCTTGAAAAAAGGTCAATATCTTCTATGTCGTTTGTGCTGCTGGACTTTATGGCTATCTCATTGGGGTTTATTCCTTCATCTATCAGGTGTTCTTTTACATCTTCACTATGTACAAATCCATTGCCCCTTTGATCTTTTCCTGTGCGCTCACATTGTATTAGGGCAATAGGGCGTATGTACTGCCCTGTTTCCTGCCTAAACTCAATAGCTTTATCTTCTAAGGATTGCCTTTTGTTGGTTAGGTTTTGCAACATAGCTTTCCAATCATCATCAGTTACACTGGCAGGTGGAATGATGTGCAAGTCTAACTTTACCATTTCTTCTTCTTTGAGCTCTAAACCAGTAACGGTTGTTAAATTGTTCATACCTTGTTTTGGTGTGGCAGAAAGCCCTAATATCATTTCAGGATTCAGATTGTCAATGGTGGCTTTTGCAGAGGGCGTAAATACTTTATGAAATTCGTCTATAATGATAAACGGCTTTGATACCCTTACTGCATTTCCCAGACTTGTAATGAGTTGAGCCCGCTCACCGTTGTTCCACATCACATCTAAGTTGGGGACTTCTTGCAGCCATTGATAATGTAAGTCGTACCTGTTGTCTTGCGGAAAAAAACTATCAAAACCTCCACTGTCTTTAAATACTTTGAGGGCTTCAGTGCTGTTGGCTCTATTCACAGACTGAGCCATTATAAAAAGAACCACCAAATTTTCTTTAACATCCTGCTTGCTTAACTTTTGTCCTTTCTCAGCAATTATGGTACGACCACCACTAGCCTGATCTAGTAGTTGCCGATATGGGTGGCCTTTATCTCTAAGGCGTTGTACAGTCTGCTTGTAAATGATTTCTTTAGGTACTATCCATACGACTAATCCCGTTTTGCGTTGCGCAAAAACAGACTGATACTCTTTGATGGCTTCTACCGCCAAAATGGTTTTACCACCACCCGTTGGCACCTTTAGATTGAAACGAGGATAGTATTTATTTAAGCCATTTTTACAATTATCGGTGTAGCGTAAATTGAGTTGTTGAAAGGCACTTTCAACATAGTTCATACTTGCTGCTACAACTTCTCTCTGTGCTTCTGGAATAGCTTGTAGGATAGTAGCAAACTCATTCTTTTTGGCTAAAGCCGTGGTAAAGAATTGCTTTATCTCACTTACTACTCGCTGTTGGTATTTCTTTAAGTACATCGGCTATTCTTCTTTGTCTTTTAAGGGCTTGGGGTTTTTACCTAACTTCTTTTCCTCTGATTTTACCCTACGTTCTAACTTCTTAATGTCTTCTTCCGGAGGTAAGTTTTCCGGAACAATACCCCTATCCAATAGAATTTTCCTAACAGATCTATTGTTTGTCATGTGTTCTGCTGAAATGCTCCTTTCTGTACCGAGGTCTTTTTCTTTGGTGTTAAATATGGTAATCTCTGTGGCAAAGTCTTTGGCTTTGATGGTAATGGCAGGAAGAAAGTCTGCCAAGGGCCTGTTTTTAGAAATCCCCAATCTTTTTTTCATCTGTTGGGTTGTATTACCGCCAAATAATGCCCTATCACCCTTGCTTCTTATCATTCCAAAATCACGGTCATTCCCCGTTTTTTCATAGATAAGGCTACTCAATTCTTTTTCCGATAACGACAACTTGCTCCTGGCTTGTAATCTTTCCCAATCTTTGATACGTTGTTCAATTATCTCTAACTTTCGTGTTTGAACAGCAAAGTAGTTTTGCGCAAAGGCTATGGTCTCTTTCTTAGGGTCTCCATTTTGAGCTACGAGATAACAAGCATATCTTGTGAGCATATAGTCTTGTATCTCTCTCTGTGAACCAGACCCCAAACTGACCATTTTCCCGACTTCAGCAAAATGGTCGTCAATGTCATTACCACTTACTTCACAAGCTGACTTGGCTTTGTTCAGTACTTTAGAAAAATTATCCCATTTGGTATAACCCAACAGGTACTGCAAATCTCTTGCAAACCAAAACGCTACCCCACTATCGGTGGTATTTGTATAGTCTTCAAAATTCTTGGCTAAGGATTGTATGATTTCTGATTTCATGATTCGGAGGTTTCAAAAAGATTATAAGGGATAGATACATATTCCATTTGCTTTTCTTCCAAGTATTCATTGTCTAAGAAGCAAGCTGGGGCATATACCACTATACGTTTGCCTTGCGAGTGAGCTATGATTTCTTCTGCTATGTGCAGGTTGAGGGCAAGACGGCTTAATGTATTAAAATCTTGCTCGTAGATCAAATAGAAGTTTTTAGGACCGTGAGTGCCTACAAAATGAGTAGCTTGGTCTATCTTGTCTGCATCTGCTAAATGCTCTCCTGTACCGAGATAATATACATACTTTGCAAAGGCTGCATAGTTTGGCAACTCACCATCTAACATAGCATCCGGGTCTATCGCATTTCCTACACGATAGTATTTAAAGCCTGTATCATAGCCGTATTTTTCTATGGCCAATTTGTTACGCTCTCTTGTAATGTCTTTGGCTATGTTTTTATCTGGCTCTTGCTCTGTTGCTTCCGTCATTTGTACCAAAATACATTTGCGGTTGCCGCCATCTTCTGTATTGAGTTCATTGACTGCGTGCATGGTAGTGCCTGAACCTGCAAAGGAATCGAGGATAATAGCATTGTCTTTTAATTCAACAAGATTAATTATTTCTGTTATTAGGCCGACTGGTTTTGGATAATGAAACTTTTTATTTCCAAATAGCTCCTTTATTTCTTTTGCCGCATTAGAATTAAGGACATTTTGCAATAGATTTTTTTTCGGTGCCGCTCTTTCAATAGGGTTTCCTTCATTATCAACCTTTAAGTAGTTCTTATAGCAAACAGACCAACCACAGACTTTAGTTGTAGATTCTCTAAATTCCAAAAAATCATTTTCTATAGCCCATTTAACCTTATCCTTTCCCCACTTCCAAATCCAACCGTCATTTTCAAATTCTTTTCTTCCATTAGGAAAGCAAAGAGTTCCGTCAGGTGCTTTTATACCATAATTCATACTATCACTATACTGCAAACCACCTCTATCCAAATTGTCAATATAGTATGGTCCTCGTTTTTCATTATGACTATCAGAATGTCTATATCTGTTTAAGTCATAGGACTGTTTATTTTTAGTGAAATTTAAATCCCCATTCTCATTGTCCTTAGAGTAAACTAAAATATATTCAGTTATTGTAGCAATTGTTTTCGCATCAGAAGCACCTGTTTTCTTTTGCCATATTAAGGTTGTTATAAAATTTCTTTCCCCATACATTTCATCTAAAATAGCCTTCAAATTATGATACTCATTATCATCAATTGAAACAAAAATAATTCCATCATTTGCAAGTAAATCTCTCAATAAATGAAGTCTTGGAGTCATCATACATAACCATTTATCGTGTTTGGTTAAGTCGTCAGAGCCTACTTCTTTCCCCAACCACTCGTTAATTAAAGGGCTGTTCACTTTATCATTATATACCCAACCTTCATTTCCTGTATTATACGGTGGGTCTATATAAATACATTTTACTTTACCTGCATACTGTGGTAGTAGGGCTTTTAGGGCTATGAGATTATCGCCTTCTACTATAATATTGCCTTCTGCTTTTTCTGCTTGAAAATGCAGGTCTTCCACTTCTTCTAAGGTGTGGTACGGTACACTTAGGTGGTGATTCCAGATGATGTTTTTTCCTTTAAACTGTATGGTAGGCATATTATTTTTTATTTGCTTTTTTGTAAGTGGTTTCAACTTCTTTTAAGGCATTAAGTCCTTGGTCTTCATTTTCTATGATGTCATATACTTTTTCAGCAAGCCACAATTTTTCCAATTCAGTGATACGAACCCCATACAATTCTGCCAATATGGGAATATGCTCTCTTTTGGCTTGCCTGTCCCCCAATTCAATTTTGGAAAGAGTGGCAGTATCAATGTCTAATTGAGCAGCCACCTTCCTTAAAACAAATCCTTTTTCCTCTCTTAACTCTCTGAGTTTATTGCCAAATTTCATCTATGCAAATTGTGTTTAGACATATATTGTCAAATATATGCATTTGATTTTAGATGGATTAAGACAATGCACATTTAAGTTCCATTTGTTTTTCGCTTCATTAAATTTATCTCACATAAAATCCACCTTTTGTAATAACCTAACAATCCGTCTTAATTTTCGTACATTGGTCTAAAATCATCTTTTATGAAAAAGATTGCTGCTAAGGTTTTAAAATTTATTTTGGTTGGGTTATTTGCCCTAACCGCCTTGGTATATTTTAGTGGAAACGGTCACCTATTCGGGTTGGCAGCCACCATTATGAAAACCAAACGTGCTACCGCAGGCATTGACGATTATTTGTTTTTTGACAACCGCACAATCCCAGCGAGTGATAATCCTCAATCGTGGCCAATACACAGCGAATACAACAATATTGAGCCCACAAAAAAACTGCTTGATACACACAGAGAATTGGGTACCGTAGCCTTTATGATCATCAAAAATGACTCCATCTTGCACGAACAATTTTTTGAGGGGTATGGCACCACCTCCAAAAGCAATTCTTTCTCTATGTCTAAAAGTATGGTCGCTGCAGCCCTGCAATCAGCCATAGAAGCGGGTGCTGTTAAAAGCCTGGACCAAAAAGCTATGGACTTTTTGCCGTGGCTCAAAGGGCCCTATGCCGACCAAGTCACCATGGGCGATTTGGCAAGCATGTCTTCCGGTCTGGACTGGAACGAAAACTATGACAACCTGCTCACCATTACCCCACGGACCTATGTTGAAAAAGACATGGGTACACTGATGAAAACCATCCCAATCATTGATCCGCCAGGGCAAAAGTTTGTCTATCAAAGTGGCAGTACACAATTGCTTGGAATGGCTTTGGAACAAGCCACTGGTAAAAATATCAGCCAGTTGGTATGGTCTTATTTTTGGAACCCCATAGGGGCAGAGCAAGAAGCCTACTGGCAGATAGACAGTGAAAAAGCTGGGTTGGAAAAAGCTTATTGCTGTTTTAACTCCAACGCCCGCGATTTTGCTCGGTTTGGCAAGCTTTTTAAAGACTATGGTAAGTGGAACGGACAACAGATTATCGACTCTTCTTTTGTGACCAAGGCTGTAAACCCAAGATTTTCAGAAAGTCCTCAATATGGCTACGGCTGGTGGTTGGGTGATATAGACGGAAAACCCTACTTCAGCATGCGGGGTCATTTAGGGCAATATGTGATTGTGTTTCCCGAACAAGATGTGATTGTCGTGCGTTTGGGACACCGTCATTTGGATGACCTTCCGGGACAACAAGTACCCGCAGACCTGCCCACCTATGTAAAAGAAGCCTTTCTGATGTTGGCTCTATCCGATGAATCTTGAACAAGTCCTATTTCTCGACATAGAAACCGTTCCGCTAGAAGCTTCTTTTGATGCATTAAGCGAGGAGGAACAACAACTCTTTGCCGATAAAACCCGTTACCAACGAAAAGAAGAAACATCCCCCAAAGAATTTTACTCCCGTGCAGGTATTTGGGCTGAATTTGGGAAAATTGTGTGTATATCAGCGGGTTATTTTGTTGATGTTTCTGACAAACGATCTTTTAGGTTGACTTCTTTTTATGGAGAAGAACCCGATCTTTTATTGGCATTTAAAGACCTGCTCGATCAGCACTTTTCAAAGCGCTACCATAAGCTCTGTGCCCATAATGGAAAAGAATTTGATTTCCCCTACATCGCCCGCCGAATGTTGGTAAATGATGTGCCCCTTCCGAATGCCCTTAAAATTGCTGGCAAAAAACCGTGGGAAGTTCCGCACTTAGACACTTTGGAGCTATGGAAGTTTGGGGATTACAAGCACTATACCTCACTCAAACTGCTCACAAACACCCTTGGAATCCCATCACCTAAAGATGATATGGACGGAAGCCGAGTAGCTGATGTGTTTTATAATGAGAAAGATGTAGAACGTATTGTCAATTATTGCGAGCGCGATGTGGTGGCTGTAGCACAAATCCTGTTAAAATTTGAGGGCTTGCCTTTGTTGAAAGATAAAGAAATGGTTTATGTGGGTGCTTCCAATAAAAAAAATACAACTTGATGAAAAAAACACCTTTAGTAAAGGTTGAAAACATGCACATCGCATTTGATGGCTTCAAGGCGGTGTCAGGACTGTCTTTTGAATTGTTTCCCAATGAAATTTTAGGAGTTGTAGGGGAGTCAGGGAGTGGAAAATCGTTGACGGCCCTGTCGATGTTGGGTCTATTGCCTCAGCAAGAACATGTCCTCCGTGCCGATGCGATGCGTTTCGAAAATCAACCTTTAATCCCATTTAGCAAAAGTGTTTTTTTTGGCTTACGCGGCAAAGAAATAGGCATCATATTTCAAGACCCTATGAGCGCGCTTAATCCCAGTATGCGGTGTGGAAAACAAGTGGCAGAAATGCTTCAACTACATACAGATCTAAAACCTAATGAGGTTGAGCAACAGGTTGTCTCACTTTTTGAGAAAGTGAAACTTCCGGAACCCAAAAAAATGATGCGTCGTTATCCACATCAGCTCAGTGGAGGACAACAACAACGGGTGATGATTGCCATGGCGATTTCTTGTAACCCAAAATTGTTAATTGCAGATGAACCCACAACGGCCTTGGATCCTGTCATTCAAAAAGAGATTATGCAACTGCTACAGTCATTGCAAAAAGAAACTCAAATGAGCGTTTTGTTTATCTCACATGATTTGAATTTAATCGAACATTGGGCAGATCGTGTGATTGTATTGAAAAATGGGGTTTGTGTCGAGTCGGGGATAACGCAACAACTGTTTAAAAACCCGCAATCTGCCTATACCCAAGGGCTGATTTACGCAAAACCTCCAATAGACAAACGGCCTAAAAGATTGCCAACCGTTCAGGATTTTTTGTCCAAAAAAAAGGCGGCCACTTCAGAAACAAAATCTCAACGTCAAAAACGACATCTCGCCTTATACAAGCAACAGCCCATCCTAAAAATCGAAGGCATTCAGAAGAGTTTTATTCAAAATAAAACACGCTTTAAGGCGCTCCACAATCTAAGTTTGGAGCTCTATGAAGGAGAAACTTTGGGGTTGGTGGGTGCTTCAGGAAGCGGGAAATCAACTTTGGGAAGCTGTATGTTGAGACTGACAAAGCCCGAAAAAGGATCCATTATCTATAGAGGACAAAACATTCATCAACTCAAGGGTAGAGCCCTTAAAAAATACAGAAATGAGGTGCAGCTTATTTTTCAAGATCCCTACAGCTCGCTCAACCCCAAACAAAGAATAAAAGATATTCTAACCGAGCCGATGCGGGTGCATGGCATTGGGGAAAATCAAGAAGATCGCATTGTCTTGGCATCAGAGCTATTAGAACAAGTAGGGCTTACTTCTAACCATTTAGACCGATATCCGCATGCATTTTCTGGCGGTCAACGACAACGAATCAGTATTGCTCGCGCGCTGTCTGTTCGACCAAAAATTATTGTGTGTGATGAATCGGTTTCTGCTCTGGACCTTTCAGTGCAAGCACAAGTATTGAATCTGTTGAACGAGTTAAAAACTAAACATCAATTTACTTATGTCTTCATCTCTCACGATTTGTCGGTGGTAAGATATATGTCTGATCGGCTTGTTGTATTGAGTAATGGAAGAATCGATAAAAAGGGAGAGGCTGACAAGGTTTTTTTAGAAATTACACAAAATCAACCATAATTTTTGCTGAATCATCTTTCATTTTTTCATCAAATTAGAAATGACTAACTTTGTTTAAAACCCATTGATTATGAATGCAGTTTTGAGTTTACATTCGATTTGGGCTTATGTGGTTCTGATTGTACTGGTCTTTGCTGTTGTGAATGCCTTTTCAGGACTGATTTCCAAGAGAGTGTTTGGCATCCGTGATTTGCGCCTATCTTTATTTGGATTGATCGTTTCACATATCCAACTCTT
>Ga0208880_1000288_pt1 | contig 10295 bp, 7 predicted proteins | sample Knorr_S23_td_Sur_FD_185606 | JGI IMG/M metagenome (GOLD analysis project Ga0208880, IMG submission 185606) | Marine microbial communities from Southern Atlantic Ocean transect - Knorr_S23_td_SurfaceB_ad_5m_LV_B (SPAdes) (version 2) | ecosystem: Environmental > Aquatic > Marine > Oceanic | place...
CAAACAACTCCGGGGGCAAGATCACTTGTGCACCCGCTTTGGCGGCTTTACGCACCATCACCTCCACCCGGGAAAGGTTATCTTCGCAGGTGCCATTCAAGGCCAATTGCAAGGCCGCTACATGGGTTGGTGATGCTGTCATTTCCATCATGTGTAGAAAAATCGCTTCAATCGGCAAGCCATCTCATCCAAGGGGATCAATCATGGAATGACTCTACGATATCATCAATCTTCTCCAATTCCTCAGCAGTAAACTGTCCCTTTTTTGTGCATTCGAGATTTTCACGTATCTGATCCGCCGAACTGGCACCAATGATCACTGAGGCAACAGTCTTCCTCTTCAAAACCCATGCCAGAGCCATTTGAGCAAGTGTTTGGTCGCGTGAACGGGCGATCTCATTCAGGGCGGAGGCAACCCCCGCCCGTGCCTCAACCTGTTCCTTGGTCAAAAACACGCTTTGCCCGCTTGCACGCGAGCCCTCCGGGATGCCATTCAGGTAGCGGTCGGTGAGAATACCCTGCTCCAATGGGCTGAAGGCAACACATCCCATTCCCAACTCATCCAAGGCGTCCAGCAAACCCTCTTCCGGACGGCGGTCCAGCATGCTGTATCGTGTCTGGTGGACAAGGCATCGAATGCCCCGCCGATGTAGCTCATCAAAGGCCGCTCGTGTCTGCTCAGTGTTGTAGTTGGAAATCCCTACATACAGGGCTTTCCCTGATCGGACGGCCAATTCGAGGGCGTCGACTGTCTCCTCAATTGGGGTTTCCGGATCGGGCCGATGGGAATAGAAAATATCGACATAATCCAAGCCGAGCCTCCTGAGGCTCTGGTCCAAACTGGCCACCAGATACTTCTTGGATCCACCATCCCCGTACGGACCCGGCCACATGTAGTATCCAGCCTTGGTTGTTATGACCATTTCATCACGATGGTCACTGAAGTCCGCCTGCAGGATCTTTCCAAAATTGCTTTCCGCAGAACCTCCATCCGGGCTGCCGTAGTTGTTGGCAATGTCGTAATGGGTGATGCCCTTGTCGAATGCGAACCGGACCATCGCCCGCGCCTTGTCGAGGTCATCAGACGATCCAAAATTGTGCCACAAACCCAGCGTGACCGGTGAAGTCAACAACCCGGATCGCCCACAGCGATTGTACTCCGCTCCCACGTAACGGGAGTCCGACACCTTGTAACCAGAATCCATTGGTGCATTCATAGCCGCTTCAACGGCCATGTCCATTTCAATTACTCCGGAAACGGTTAGTCAATCAGACTAGCCATTCAGGGTCCATCCCTTGCGGTACGGTTTGGTCAGGTATTGGTTTGCATCCGCATTGTTTGTGACAACCCCTTTGTACCCATCATACTTGAGTTCACCCCCTGCACGGAAGGAAACCAATCCGAGGCACATGGTTTCAATCATGTTGGCACTGTATTCGAAGTTACAGGCAGTCTCCGAGGGCTTCCCGTTCTTGCAGGCCGATGTCCACTCCTTCTGGAAATTCCCCAGATTGCCGATCAATTGATCCTCCGGACGGGGCTTGTAATAGGTCATGTCACTATCCTTCCCCCGAGGCAGGATCAGGCGGTTTCCGAAATCGGAAATGACGAAGCCCTTGTCACCTTTAAACATGGCTCCATGCCCGATCTTATTGAGGTCAACCCACTTCGAGGGTGACTTCGGCATGGCGCCCCCCTGGAACCATGTGCATCGAATCTCATCCCGCCAACTGTTGGCCGGGAGCATGAAGCTGCTGGTCAGGTTGACCGGCGTAACATCCGGATGAAAGGACTCGGGTGATTTCGATTTAATGCTGCTGGGCAATCCTGCATCGAGGACATTCCACGCCAGATCCATTGTGTGGCTCCCCATGTCTCCCATCTGGCCGATTCCGAAATCCCAATACATGTTCCACTGCAGGCAGTTCGCCCCGGGACGACCGGAAACGTAATCCGGATGGAAGGGATGTTCCGGTGATGGCCCCAACCAGAGGTCCCAGTTCAATGTGGAGGGAACGGGCGTTCCTCCTGGCAAATATCCCGGTTTGGGGATTTGCCGGTTACCCCAGACATAGACTTCCTTCAGGTTGCCAATGGCCCCATCATGAATGCATTCGCGCAAGCGGTTGAAATTGGGAATGGCATGGCGTTGCATACCCACCTGCGTGGCCAACTTGTCTTTCTTTTTTAAATACGTTTCGCGAACCGTACGGGCCTCGTTGACGGTAATGGCCAACGGCTTCTCCATGAATACGTGCAGGTCACGGTTCAACGCCCAATTGGCGATGAAGGCGTGGGTGTGGTCCGTTGTGCAGCACAGGACCGCATCCAGCCCGGGATGATCAAGGCACTTTCGCCAGTCTTCATAAACCGTTGCCTTGGGAAACTCCTTCACCGCATGCGGGGTGTTGAGCTGATTCACTTCACAGATCGCGACAACATTTTCGTCATGCAATGTCTGATAATGCGCTTTGGCACGTCCGTATGCACCAATCAGGGCAATATTCAGGCGGTTATTGGGGCTCTTGCCGAACAGCGTGCCGGTCGGCAGGATGATCATGCCGGCACCAGCAGCAGCGCCTGTCCTTAAAAAATCACGACGTTGCATTTTTCCATTATTCATAATTTTTCCCTCAATCTTATAGATTATTTCAAGTTCTCCAATACGGGCTTTCCAGCCGCCCAAAGCAGCCCGCGCGTCAGCATTTCCATGTACTGATCCTGCAACATGGTCTCATTGTGGTGACCGATTGTCGTGCCGAACACACGTGTCTTGTTCGGACCGTATTCATTGACCCAAATATTCGTATGCATGACCCCGTCCTTTTCGGATTTCGACTCGGCTAACGCCGTGCTGGTCGGATAAAACTTCTTGATAAAATACAGCTCGCCTTCCGGAGTCGTCCAATTGGACATGCCTTTCATCACTTCATGCTCGGGGGCCGTAATCTGCACTTCAAACGGGTGTTTCTTCCCGTGCCCGGGGGAATGCAATCCACAAAGCTTCCACCATTCCTCCGCTGTGGGACCGGTCCGGTAACAGTGCATGGAACAATGGACCATGACGGCCGGCACACCGTCCAGATGCGGTTGAAGAATACCATCAATGTAGTCGACATCCCCAATATTGGCGAAGCACTCATTGTGTACCACGACATCATATCCCTTGGCCCAATCCGGATTCTTGTAGAACTCCAACAAAATGTCGCCCGCCTTGGTCCGCTGATGAAGTATCGTCCATTGCACATTCAAAGTGGTATTCATATCCACTGCCATGGGGATGATTTCCTTTTGCTCATCATAATCGTGGCAGCATCCCCCGGTGATCAGGAGTGCCTTGATATCGGGCTTTGGAGAGGGTTTCGGCTTGGCGTGTGCCAATTCGGCAACCACGGTAGTGACGATTAGCAGGGCGATGAATCTCTGAAGGTATTTCATAAGGATTGGTGCTTTGTGTTAAGAAAATTTATTGGCTGGGAGGAGGATAATCCTGATTGAGGGCCATGTCAGCGTCACTCGGTGTACGGGATGGGACGCCCGAATCGGGGACGTCCATTCTGGCAACCCATGCGAATGCGTTCAATACCAGCTTTCGAAAATCATCCTGTTTCCAGTTTTGGTGAAAATGTCCGCCGGTGAACCCGAATCCACGACCGCCATTCTCCCGTTCATATGCCCATGCCACGTGTTGCTCCATTCCTGCACTAACTTCCGCAAGAACAGCCGGATTGCTTCCACGGTGCTTGTTTTTCTTTCGGGCGGTCAGGGTTTCCAATGGTGGCAGCGCTGACAAGATCGGTGCGATGCCCTCCATCTTGGGCTGGAAGCGCATATGATAATACCATTCGTCACGGATCGTAAAAGGATTCACGCCCCTGGTGATCGGATGATCCGGAAACGATTCAAAATGGGCATCCCAGTGAGGGTTGACTGACCATCCCACTTCGAAATAGCCACCAATCCAATCAAGGAATTCCTGCCCAAGTTCTTCCGGTTCAACTTCGACTCCAAAGTGCAGGCAGGCAACACCGACTCCCGCGTCCACAAGGGACTGGATTTTGTCCTGATGTTCCTTGGCCATGTGGCGCGTATAACCATCGCAGTACATGACAATGGCATCCGGTTTATCGAATCCCATCCAAGGTTCCGGCCAGGACCCTTCCGTGACAACCCTTGCACTCACATCCAAGCCACTCTCATTGAGGCATCGCGCCAGCAAGAGGCATCCTGCCTTGTGTTCGTGAGCATTATATCCATGGCTCTTTTTGCCTGCGAGAAGCAGGATCTCCTTTTTATCAGCCGGTGCTAATTTTCTTAACTGAATATTACGGAAACGAACTTCCATCGGTTCACCCCCATGCAATTGGAGGGCCAGCGAACCCCTTTTCAAGTAATCAGGATCCGATTCGGAAAACTCCGCCGTTACCACGCCGTTGATCATCTGGATAATCTGGTTTCCACGGGCAATGATGTGGTATTCATTCCATCCATCGGGATCCACATTCGATAAAATCTCCTCAGGATCACCGACTGAACCAACTACCTGCCGGTCCTCTGGAGTTTTCCCAATGACCACTTTCTCTCCGCAGGCCGCCAGCAGTTTCTTGTAGTAGGCGCCCCATGCCACACCCGTCCATTTGTTGTCCTTGGAAAAGTCCGCCTGGTAACCGCCCACATCCCAAGGCTTTTTCCCGTGCTTGAAACACCTGTACTGGATACCGCTGTTATGGTTGCGAAGCTTGAATTCCGCTTTGAGCTCGAAATCGGCAACATCCCCTCCTTGCCAGATCAGAAAGGTGCTCCCTTTCAGACGGGTTTCCTCCGTCGACTCACCAACGATTGTGCCATCCTCCACCCGCCAATAGCGGGGATCGCCGTCCCACCCGGCGAGTGATTCACCATCAAACAGGCTAATGTATCCCTGATCCGCCATTAATCCCGTGCAGGGCAAAAGCACTACGCACAATGCCCTCAAAAGCGGCTTCATAAACTGTCTCTCAACCTCACGCATTGACAACCGACTCCTTCTGTCGTTCCAGCACATCCCAGTTTGACCGCAAGAAGGCCAAGCCTTCCACCGCCAGTTGTGCCGGCGAATCGTATAGATCCCTCCAGATTGAGGCGGCCCGGGCTATAACCGTGTTATCCTTGGAAAAGCTTTCTATGACGATATCCCCGCTGTAACCAATTTCTTGCAAAGCCCCCAGCACACCTATCCAGTCCACTTGGTCGGATCCCAGCAATCCGCGGTGACTGGCACTTGCATGCACATGGCCAATATGTTGACCGGCTTGCCGGATAGCCTCGGCAGAATCCGCCTCCTCGATTTGCATATGGAAAGTGTCAATGTGTATTTTCAAGGCGGGGCTATCGACACGCTCGATCAGCTCCACTGCCTGCTGCAATGTGTTGATGCAGTCCGTTTCAAACCGGTTCAGCGGTTCCATGGCCAGGACAATGCCAAGGGACTCCGCTTCCTTGCACAACGGGCGCAGGGCATCGGCAATTTGTTCAAACTGCGCTTCGCGTTCCTCCGCAGTGTGGGGACCACTACGTCCCGTCTCCGAGTAAAATGGACCGCAGACCACATGTGCGCCCAATTCGCTGGCCAAATGAATCAATTGCCGGATGTATTCTGCGCAATCCTCTCTCTGCTCAGCAGTCCCCCTTAGGTCACGACCACCTCCAAAGGCTCCACAGATGACGGGTTGCTCCAGCCCGTTCTCCTTGAGGGCGCTCTTCAATTTATCCAACGAAACCGCGGCAGGGTCCACAATGGCTAGTTCAATGACATCCGCACCATAGCGCTTGAATTCCTGCAGCAATGGCAGGTCTTTATCGGTGAAACCGGAACTGACGAGAAAGGTATTGAGGCCAAATCGAATCATGGGGTTTCCAAATATAGCAAATTCAACTGACTTTAGCCTTGGAGATATTCCGCAATTTTGTGTATATTTTAAGCACTCCAATGAAATCCGGTAAAAACCCCCACCAGCATCTTGATCCAGCCAGCATACTGGATTCTTTTTCCGCGTTGGGTGACGTGTACATGTTCATGAAAGATCGTAAGGGCCGTTTCACCGGTGCCAACGAGTTGCAACTCCAGAAATTGGGACTTTCGACCATGGACGAGCTCCTTGGCAAAACAGACTACGATTTCTTTCCCAGCTACATGATTGCCCACTATCAGCGGGATGATGCCAAGGTCATGCAATCCGGAGAACCGATGTTACGACGTGTTGAACTGGTAGCCAACCCGGATGGATCCGTCTCGTGGCATGTGACCAGCAAGTTCCCCTTGTTCAATAGGAAAGGTGAATGCGTTGGCATCATTGGTTGCATGCGGGATTTTGATCGAAGTGACCACACGTGGCAACCGTATCGGCGGATGAACGCGGTTGTGGATTACATCAGCAAGCACTATGAGGAACCAATTGGGATAGCCGACCTGGCCAAGGTGGCGAACTTGTCTATCAGTCAATTTGAGCGCCGCTTCAGGGCGGTCTTTCAACAGACGCCTTCACGGTTCCTGATTCAATACCGTCTAACCCGGGCCAGCCAAATGCTGATGCATAGTGATGCCACCGTCAGCCAGATTGCCCAGGATGTGGGGTTCTATGATCACAGCCACTTCACCCGGGAATTCCAGAAGCTCTTTGGCAGTCCTCCCGGGAAGTATCGCCGGGAGCACGAAGGAGGCGTACAAACAATTTGAAATGATCGCATTGATCCCCTAGGAAGGTGTTAAATGAAATTTTGGAACGGAAACAAATCCCCTGCCCGTCAAAGTTACGAATTGGAAGTCCTCCAGCAAGTGGTCGAAGCGACCCGCGAGACGCACGGTGATGCATCCATTGAGGAAGACCGGACAAACTATCCGCTGGCCGAGGATGAATCGAATGTATTCCAAAAAGGCATTGATTTGTTCGTGACGGTCAAAGGCAACGCCAAGTTCCTCGACCGGGAGAAGATCGTAGTCGATAAGCCGATCGCCAGGGGCTTGCTTGGCAAGCGGTTGATGGTGGTTCGGGAGGACCAACTGGACGAGTTTGCCTCCATCCAGGACGAGGACTCGTTAAAGGCAAAGACGGTGGGCATACCCGAAACCTGGGTGGATGCAGAGCTTTTCCGGTTCAATGGATACCAGGTCAATGAAGTCGGCTCCTTGGAGGACATATTCCAACGGCTGGCAAACCGGGAGTTTGATTATGTTTCATGGGGGGCTATCGAGATTGAAGATGCCTTCGACAAGCTGGCCAAGCCAGTCGGCGGACTCGCTATCGATTACCACTTGCTCGTCAGCTATCCGATGCCGCTCGTCTTTTATGTCCATCCGGCGCAGGAGGAACTGGCTCGTCGAATCAGCGAAGGGATCCGTGCCATATCACAAAACGGCCAACTGGATGCCCTTTTCAACCGCCATTTCGGGAAGATGATCGAAGGACTCCACCTCGCCCCAAGGCGGACCTTTCATTTAAAGAATCCTGCACTCGACTAGGTTAAAACCGGTGCCGGATTGATTCATTTCACCGGTGGCCGTGCTGTTCAGGAGGGATCGTCAGCGAGGATTAGCACACCGTCTTTCCGTATATCCACGTAATCATCCGCCGGAGCCGCCCAAACTGCCGGGAGCGTATCCACAACGATGGCCGCGTTGAAATAAATCCGGTTGGATTCGCTTTTGAAAAAGCGTTTGATCACCGGCAAGGTGAACTGCATTTCAACCACCATGCTATTTTCCTGACGATGGACCGCGTATGTCATCGGTTGATTCTTGCCGGCAAAAAACCTCTTTGCGGCAGCGGCCCCAAGCCCCGCAATGTTGGCGTCCACACTTCCATCGGGAAATACCGCTATCTTGAATGTCCTTGGCGAATCCGGACCGGTCTCATTGTCCCATTTCATATGAACCTCCCAGGCTGTATGGAAGCCTTCGTAATTTGGCCCTTCAGCGGCGGAGACCACTCTTCCCAAATCAGGAATGCGCGCCAGCAAATAGAGGTGGCGATCATCGTGATGAACCGCAAAGTCGGCCACTTGCTTCTCCGCTGGATCACCAAAATAGTGCACCGCATTCATTTGTGCCGGGTCAGCCAACTGTGGCCACTCCCCATCGGAAAGAATACCATCGACAATGACCGGATCCCCTTTTCGGCACTCAAGCAGGCGTGGCTCTCTGTGGGCAACAATTTCCCCTGCTTTGCCATCATCCACCTGAAACGACCAGACAGGCCCCTTCACAAGGGTTCCGTCCTCACGGACACTGTCGATTCTCCAGAAGTGCCTTGAACCGACAGGCATTTGCGCATTTGCGGGATCAAACACATTGCCGGTGACAGTGCCCTTGTATTCCGGAGATGATTCATCCGCATTCCCAACCGCCACTTTCGAGTCCCCGTAATAGACCTTGCTGGCCACCGCCTTGTAGCCGCTCAGCCACATCAGGTCGGCATCCGGCTTGACCGTGTTCGATCCACATGGTGGAACCGGGGTGGAAGCCTCAGCTGTACGAAACCCGGGAATACTGTAGTAGTCAGAATTCGCTACATACGCCCCGACATACATGGGGTCGGTCTGGTAATACAGGTTGAAGAATGACTCCCGGTAACCCGTTGGCGCTTGCTCGAAGGGAATAAGCGTTCCTGAGGCGGATAAATCTGATTCAGAGCTTGGTCGGAAATCCAAATTTACCGGATCACGGAGAAGAGATCCGGGGGCCTCGAGTATCCGGTTGGAGAGCAGGATTCCGGGTGGATCATTGCGTTTTTCAGGGGCACCATCTATGAGCGCTAACAGGTTGTTGGCGGTAATGGTACGGTCATTGGTACTCATCCAGTGATCCGCCGTACTCAAATTCAATCCCTTGTCACCGAGGATGGTGTTATTGAGAACCATGTGGTCGTCGCCCTTGATCTGCATGCCGCGGGTATTCCAGCTCACATTGTTGCACATCAGCCCGAGGGCGTTGGCGAATTCAACTCCACGTCCGGCATCATACCGGTAGGCGATTTTGGAAGTGTCGTGGACCCAGTTGTTGCGGATAATGGTTGGACTGGTTCCCGTTTTGACTCCACCTAACTGGAAGCAGGAGCCGTCGTGGGTGAGCCCGCCGATATCCCAGACCCGGTTTAAATCGCGAATCATGCCATCCCGGAACCCCTCTGGTGCCCCACTCCGGTAAAGGGTGTTATTCAGAGCGATGCCCCGGTTCAGTTTCAATCCAACAGCAAATCCCAGATTGCTGTATTGGAGGTCATGAAACAGACAATTCTGGAGGACATTGCCTTTTCCGGACATATCGATCCCAATGCCATCCAAATGGGAAAACCGGCAGTTGACCACGCGGTTGTTCATCATGGGATCAGTTGCTTCATAAGAGTACTTGTTCCGCACAATCGTTTCCGGAAAGAATCCCAGATTTCCAGTCTGGAACTCGTTCCATGTCGGACTGTAGAGATCACTGTCTTGGACGCTGGAATCCCGGCTATTGACGATTCGAAAGGTTCCCCCGAAGAAGTCGATTCCCTGCACATGGACATTTTGGCAGGAATCAATCGTCAACATGTAGCTGCGCCGCTTGCCACGGAGCGCCTGGGAACTCGGATGCAGCCCACCATCGGGCTTGTAATAAAGGGTCTTTTCGGAAAGCTCGTACCAGTATTCCCTTCCAGTATCCAGAAGCGCTCGTCCTTCAAGAAAGTAGTAATGTGGATGCCAGTACCGGGTGTAAAGAAACCGATAGAACTTTTTGTCCGGACCGAGGAAGCTGGCAATGCGTTGCATCCGTTCGCCGGCTTCTGAAAAATCCTCATCGTACTGAAACGTGTTGCTGCCAGGTTCATGATGCGTCACTCGACTGGCGAAATTCATCCACGATCCTATGTTCATGACGGCGACAGCCCCCTCCACGCTGAACCCAAGGTCAGCAAGGGAAGTCAGGTTCACGTCATCACGAATGGCTGCACTCTCGGAAAAGTGACTTTCATCCACCGGGGTGGACATGCCGTTTCGCGGTCGGGCATCGGTGATTCTGCCCAATGGGCTGTTCCCCATGACCACCATCCGATTGGTTTCCTTGATCCGGAAAAAATTCTCGTCCGTCATATGGGCGTTTGGCCAGCGGGCGGGCGTCATCATCAGGTCGTCCGCAAACAACTGGGATACCGGTTCTTCCAGGCGGGCCCGGTAAATGCCGTTTTCCAATGCTTCCCAGTCCAAGTCGACCAGGAGATCGGTCCCGTCAAAAACGACTTTTTCTCCCTCAGCTGCTTTGACAACAATCGGGTCCTTTCCG
>Ga0208880_1000289_pt1 | contig 10274 bp, 7 predicted proteins | sample Knorr_S23_td_Sur_FD_185606 | JGI IMG/M metagenome (GOLD analysis project Ga0208880, IMG submission 185606) | Marine microbial communities from Southern Atlantic Ocean transect - Knorr_S23_td_SurfaceB_ad_5m_LV_B (SPAdes) (version 2) | ecosystem: Environmental > Aquatic > Marine > Oceanic | place...
ACTATTGCGCTCAGCCGAGGTCAAGAAATTTATGGTGGGCTATGAGATGTTTGCCAACCCCCAGCGTGACATCACCGCTGAGCAAGCCGCACAGCGTCTGCGTGATTGTGCAACCATACACTATTCAAATAACAAAACATAAACAAAACCATTAAAAACCAAACCAAATGGATTTTTCAACAATAGACATAGCTGTATTTGCGCTCTATGCGCTGATTATTTTATCCATCGGACTCTTTGTGTCTCGCCAAAAAAAGGGGGAGACCAAAAGTGCGGAAGATTATTTTTTAGCAGGTAAATCGCTGCCTTGGTGGGCGATTGGTGCCTCGCTCATTGCTGCCAACATCTCAGCTGAGCAGTTTATTGGCATGTCTGGATCTGGATTTGCACTTGGACTTGCCATTGCCTCCTATGAGTGGATGGCAGCCATTACGCTACTTGTGGTTGGAAAATACTTTCTGCCCATTTTTATTGAAAAAGGACTCTATACCATTCCAGAGTTTATCGAAAAACGATACAGTACCAACCTAAAAACCATATTGGCCGTTTTTTGGATAGCGCTCTTTGTGTTTGTCAACCTAACAACCGTACTCTTTTTAGGTGGTAAAGCACTGGATACCATTGTAGGAAGCGGCGATGGAAGCATCTTACTCAATAGCATCATAGGACTTGGTCTGTTTGCTGCGGCCTATTCGCTTTGGGGCGGACTGGCAGCTGTGGCTTGGACCGACGTGGTGCAAGTGGTGTTGCTCATAATTGGTGGTCTACTCATGGCATACTTTGCCTTAGCAAACGTAACAGACTCTGGGAGCTTTATCGATGGACTGAAATATGTCTATGAAAAAGCACCTGAACGATTTTCGATGATCCTCTCCAAAGGAGAAATCATCACTCCCAACGGAAGAGATGCTTGGTGGGATTTGCCAGGTCTTGCGGTGCTTATTGGCGGTATGTGGGTTGCTAACCTCTACTACTGGGGCTTTAACCAATACATCATCCAAAGAACACTGGCAGCGAAAAGCTTAAAAGAAGGTCAAAAAGGGATCGTGTTTGCCGCCTTTTTAAAGCTCATTATCCCTGTGATTGTGGTACTTCCTGGTATCATTGCCTATGTGATGAACCTAGACCCTGAGACCGGCACCCTAAACATGGGACTTCTAAGCAGCGAGGGCTTTTTGGGAACCGCAGGCAATGTGGCCAATGACAACGCCGTACCTTGGCTGATTAAAAACTTTATCCCTGTGGGACTCAAAGGTCTTATCCTAGCTGCACTAGCAGCAGCCATTGTATCCTCATTGGCCTCTATGATTAACTCCACATCCACCATATTTACCATGGACATCTATAAATCGATGTTCAACAAAAATGCCAACGACAAGCAAATGGTGAAAGTGGGACGCCTAACAGGACTTGTAGCGCTTATCATCGCCATGCTGATCGCACCACAACTGGGCAGTCTGGGACAGGTGTTCCAGTTTATTCAAGAATATACAGGGGTCGTAAGCCCAGGGATTTTGGCGGTGTTCCTCATGGGACTGTTCTATAAAAAAGCCACCAACAATGCAGCGATTTGGGGTGTGATATTATCCATTCCGATTGCGATGTATTTCAAAGTTGCACCCAACGGCTGGAGTGATGCGGCATTGTTTGTAAACCTTCCGTTTATGCACCAGATGATGCTCACTTGTATAGGAACGCTTCTTGTCATTGCAGGTATCAGCAAGCTAGAAGGTAATCAGGATGATCCAAAAGGCATCGTGCTGAGCAAACAGCTATTTGCAACAGACAAAACCTTTAATGTAGCTGCCTTTGGCGTACTACTTATTACAGTGCTTTTGTATGCGCTATTTTGGTAAAAACTCACAAATTGAATCCAAAATAAAAACTCCTTGAAAATCAAGGAGCTTCTTTGTAGCGGGAGCTGGAGTAACTCGCTTTGCTCGTTGGACCACAATAGAGATGCTTCTACAAATAAGCTCTCATTATTTCATAATGACAACTTGTATTTTTTCATCAAATAGATGCAAGCATCATTTGACTTCAAAATAAAAGCTCCTTGATTTCTCAAGGAGCTTATTTGTAGCGGGAGCTGGACTCGAACCAGCGACCTTCGGGTTATGAGCCCGACGAGCTACCACTGCTCTATCCCGCGATAGGGACGTCAAAGATACAAAAAACAGCCAAACCCACCAAGGGTTTTGTACCTTTGTCGCATGCATAAAGCCGGGTTTATCAATATCATCGGAAATCCCAATGTAGGCAAATCAACCCTGATCAATGCCCTGTTGGAAGAAAAACTATCCATTATTACCGCCAAGGCCCAAACCACGCGACATCGCATATTGGGGATGTACAATACTCCTGACGTTCAGGCCATTTTCTCTGACACTCCTGGCATCATCAAACCCGAATACACCCTACAAGAGCGCATGATGGATGCTGCAAACTCAGCATTTGACGATGCTGATGTGATGATTTATGTTGTAGCAATGGGAAATGCGGAAACACATGAACAAAACACACTAAAACGCGTACATAAGCACAAAGGACAATTGCTATTGGTCATCAATAAAATTGACTTGACGGACCAACTGACCCTTGAACAAGCAGTTGCTAAGTGGCAGCAAGAGTTCCCCAAAGCTGAGATATGGTGTATATCGGCACTTGAAAATTTTAAAGTCATCGAATTACGTGACCGCATTGTTTCTTTATTGCCCGAACACCCACCATATTTTCCTAAAGACCAGCTCACTGACAAACCAGAACGTTTTTTTGTCAACGAGGCGGTTCGTGAACAAATTCTTTTACACTACCAACAAGAAATTCCTTATGCCGTGGAGGTAGTCACCGAGCAATTTCAAGAAGACGAAAAGATCATTCGCATTCGCAGTCTGATTTTAGTTGAGCGTGATTCTCAAAAGGGGATCATTGTCGGTAGAAAAGGTGCAGCGATTAAGGCAGTTGGAATGGCAGCTCGAAAAAACTTGGAAGCTTTTTTCAACAAAAAAATTCACCTTGAACTTTTTGTCAAAGTGGCTAAAAATTGGCGTACCAACGATCGACAATTACAACGTTTTGGTTATTCTTCTTCCCAAAAGGGTTAATTTTGCAGCCGTAACATCAACCCATGAGTAACTTTGTAGCCATAGTCGGACGACCCAACGTCGGTAAATCTACCTTATTCAACCGCTTGATTCAGCGTAGAGAAGCCATTGTAGATGCGGTCAGTGGTGTCACTAGGGATCGTCATTATGGAAAATCCGATTGGAATGGGCGAGAGATTACCCTAATAGACACAGGTGGATATGTAGTTGGTGGAGATGATGATTTTGAAACCGAAATCGACAAACAAGTAGAAATTGCCATAGAAGAAGCCGACGCCATCATTTTTGTAGTTGATGTCGAAACTGGAATTACCCTAATGGATGAAGAAGTGGCACGCCTTCTGCGGCGCTCTCAAAAACCCGTGTTATTGGCCATCAACAAGGTTGATAATGCCATGCGTGTTGCAGAAACAGTAGAGTTTTTTGCCTTGGGAATAGAACGAACATTTCACCTTTCTGCCATCAATGGAAGTGGTACAGGCGAATTGTTAGACACACTTGTTCTCTTACTGCCAGAAGACGGCCCGCCAAAAGAAAACTCACTTCCAAGGTTTGCTGTCGTCGGACGACCCAATGCGGGTAAATCTTCTTTCATCAATGCACTTTTGGGTGAAGAGCGCAACATCGTTACCGACTTGGCAGGCACAACCCGCGACAGCATAGACACTACTTACAATCAGTTTGGATTCGAGTTTACCCTCGTCGATACGGCAGGGATCCGAAAAAAGTCCAAAGTCAAAGAAAATATAGAGTTTTACTCTGTTATGAGGGCGCTTCGAACCATCGAATACGCCGATGTGTGTTTATTGCTTTTTGATGCGACAAGAACTTTTGACAGTCAAGTAAAAAATATTTTTTGGTTGGCTGCGCGCAACCACAAGGGAATTGTCATCTTGGTCAATAAATGGGACTTGATCGACAAAAACACCCATACAACCAAAACTTTTACAGCTCAGATTCGAAAAGAGATCGAACCATTGGTTGATGTGCCTATATTGTTTATTTCAAGCATCACTAAGCAGCGGGTTTTTAAAGCCATAGAAACTGCAGTTTCCGTATACAAAAAGCGCTCACGCCGCATACCAACTCGTGAACTCAATGATTTTCTGTTACCCATCATTCAAAAATTTCCACCTCCTGCCATCAAGGGAAAATATGTCAAGATAAAATTCTGTGTACAATTGCATGCGCAGCACCCTCAGTTTGCTTTTTTCTGTAACTTACCTCAGTATGTTAAAGATCCATACAAACGATTTCTGGAAAATAAACTGCGTGAAAAATACGACTTTAGCGGTGCAACAATTGATATATTTATGCGTAAAAAGTAGTTATAAGGACGATCGAATACGCACCAAGGCTTCTCTAATAGCTTTGAGCCTTCGTACAATTTCCAGCCCTTTTTCGCTTCCTGATTCCAATTGTTTTTTGGCTCCCTCTAAAGTAAATCCTCGTTCGCGAACCAAATAATGAATCAGTTCTAGTTTTTCTACATCTTGTGCTGTGAATTTTCGAGTACCACGTGGATTTTTTTTGGGGGATAAAAAATCGAATTCTTTTTCCCAAAAACGAATCAAAGAAGGGTTGACATTAAAAGCATCTGCAATCTCTCCTATGCTGTAATACAATTTTTCAGGGAGCAAGGAGCGCATCAGTCAAGCGATTGATTCTCTCTGTTGGCCGCATCAAGCATGGCATTGAATTCTTCGGTGTCTAAATCGCCATAGTAGAAGTTAATCGGATCGACAGCCACTCCGTCTTTGCGAACCTCATAGTGGAGATGTGGCGCTACAGATCTACCTGTGTTTCCTATGTATCCAATGACATCACCTCGCTTCACTTTTTGACCTCGCCGTACATTGTAGTCACTCAAGTGGGCATACAATGTTTGATAGCCAAAGCCATGATCGATACGAATATGCTTCCCGTACCCTGCCGAACGTCCGTCGGCACGTGTTACCCTACCATCAGAGGTCGCAAAAATGGGCGTTCCGGTTGGGGCAGAAAAATCCATCCCTTTATGACGTCTTCTTGCTTTGGTAAAAGGGTCGGTCCGCCATCCAAATCCCGAAGCCATACGCTTCAGATCGTCATTTTTGATCGGTTGAATGGAAGGAATAGCCGCCAATAATTTTTCTTTGTCTAACGCCAAACGTTGAATTTCATCCAGTGATTTTGATTGTACAACAACTTGTTTGGAAAGCACATCCATACGCTTGGTAGTGCCGATAACCAAATCTGAATTGTTGTATCCCTCCAAGTTTTTATAGCGATTAACCCCACCAAAACCGGCTTTCCGAACATCATCAGGAATGGGGTTGGTTTCAAAGATCACTCTGTAAATTTGATTGTCTCTTTCCTGTAGGTTTTCCAATACATTTTCTATTTGTCCCATCTTCCTGTTGAGCTGATCGATTTGTAAACGATATTGCTCTATCTCGCGTGCCTGTGTGATCTCTTTGGGAGTTTCAATGGTAGAAGAAGACAAAAGGGTAAATAGCATTGCCAAACCAAATAAGGCAGAAACTGTAAAAAAAACAAGAACGTTACGAATACGAACACTGTTTTTGGTTTCAATTTTTCGGTAGGAGAGCGTCTCCTGGTCGTAGTAGTATTTTGACTTTGCCATTCGTTAAAATGTGCTAATTTTACACCACACGAAGTGGTCATAGACGCAAATATAGAAAAATGTTTGCTCGGCTATGTCCTGATGTATAAAGTTATTCTATGAAATCTCAACAGGTTCGTCAACAATTCTTAGACTTTTTTCAATCCAAATCTCATAAGATTGTCCCTTCTGCCCCCATGGTCAACAAAGACGACCCCACCCTGATGTTTGTCAACGCGGGGATGAATCCGTTTAAAGATTATTTTCTAGGAAACAAAGTTGCAAAAGACAGACGTGTGGCCGATACTCAAAAATGTTTACGAGTTTCTGGCAAACACAATGATTTGGAAGAAGTTGGGATTGATACCTATCATCATACTCTTTTCGAAATGTTAGGAAATTGGAGTTTTGGTGACTATTTCAAAAAAGAAGCCATCGATTGGGCGTGGGAGTTTTTGACAGACGTTATGAAGATTGATAAAGACAATCTTTATGTAACGGTTTTTGAAGGTGCCGAAGACGATGGTCTAGAAGTCGATCAAGAAGCGATTGATCTATGGAAACATCACATAAGTTCTGACCGCATCCTAATGGGTTCCAAAAAAGACAACTTTTGGGAAATGGGCGATCAAGGTCCTTGTGGCCCATGTTCTGAGATCCATGTTGATATCAGGTCTGAGGAAGATAAAGCCAAAGTTTCTGGTGCAGACCTAGTCAATCAAGACCACCCTCAGGTAATTGAGGTATGGAACCTTGTTTTTATACAGTTTAATCGCATGGCAGACGGAAGCCTTCAGTCGCTTCCCGAAAAGCATGTAGATACCGGAATGGGTTTTGAACGTTTGTGTATGGTTGTGCAGGGTGTACAATCCAACTACGACACAGATGTATTTACGCCTTTGATTCGGGAGATAGAAACCATAACCCAACATCCATATGGTAAAAATGAGCAGACCGACATTGCCATTCGTGTAATCGCAGATCACATTCGCGCAGTTGCCTTTTCGATCGCCGACGGCCAATTGCCAAGCAATACGGGTGCTGGCTATGTTATTCGCCGGATTTTGCGTCGGGCCATTCGGTATGGATATACATTTTTGAAACAAGATAGCCCATTTATATATCAATTGGTCGCTACCCTAACCCGACAAATGGGTGATTCCTTCCCTGAGTTGGTTGCACAAAACAATCTGATTGTTAATGTCATTAAAGAAGAAGAACAAGCCTTCCAAAAAACTTTGGCACAGGGATTGGTGTTACTTGACAATCTGATAAAAAGCGCTAAGGATAAAACCTTGTCAGGCGCCAAAGCTTTTGAGTTGTATGACACCTTTGGTTTTCCACTAGATCTGACTGCTTTGATTTTACGTGAGCGAGGTCTTGATCTCGATCAAAATGGCTTTGAAGCTGAAATGACTGCTCAAAAAGCGCGCTCTCGAGCAGCGACCAAAGTCACTACGGATGACTGGGTGGTTTTAAAAGAGGATGATGAGGAAGAGTTTGTGGGCTACGACCAATTAGAGGTTCCCGTACGAATTACAAAATACCGCAAAGTACAATCCAAAAAAGAGGGTGATTTTTATCAGTTCGTTTTTTCACTCACTCCTTTCTATCCTGAAAGTGGAGGGCAAGTGGGCGACAAAGGCTATTTAGAGGCTGAGAATGGTGATGTGACATACATCATAGACACCAAAAAAGAGAACAACCTCATTGTACATATTGCTAAAGAACTCCCTCGTCAGCCCGAAGGGCATTTTAAGGCTGTAGTTGATGTACGTCAACGCCATGCCGCTGCCGCAAACCATACAGCCACACATTTGTTGCATCAAGCTTTGCGAGAAGTTTTGGGAGCTCATGTAGAGCAGAAAGGATCTATGGTGCACAGTGGCTATTTACGTTTTGACTTTTCTCATTTTTCAAAGCTTACTAGCGATGAACTCACGGAAGTTGAGGCTTTTGTCAACGCTCGTATACGAGAACAGCTCCCCTTAGAAGAAAACCGAAACACACCCTACCAAGCAGCGATAGATAGCGGTGCAATGGCTTTGTTTGGCGAAAAATATGGTGACACGGTTCGCACCATACGCTTCGGAGAGTCTGTAGAACTTTGTGGAGGCACTCATGTTTCCAACACCTCTGACATATGGCACTTTACCATCACCACAGAAACTGCGGTGGCTTCTGGAATCAGACGTATTGAAGCCATTACGGCTGAGACTGCAAAAAAACATTTCCAATTACAATCACAAGCCTTAGCAAAGGTCAAATCACAACTTAAAAACCCTCAGGACCTAAGCAAGGCTGTTGACAGTTTATTGGAACAAAACGCACACTATAAAAAACAGCTCGAAAATCTGAGAAAAACCTTAGTCGGGTATCAAAAAAACGAACTCATTGCAAAAATAAAAAAGCATAAAGGGGTCAATTTTCTAGCTTATGCCTTAGACACAGATGCCTCTGGACTCAAAGACATGGCTTTTGCTCTTGGAGCAGAAGTTGATGACTTGGTACTTGTGCTGGGGAGTGTACACAATGGTAAGCCATTGTTGGCATGCTATGTCGCCAAAAATTTGGTGGATACCAACGGACTTAATGCCAATACCATGGTACGACAACTAGGTTCATATATCCAAGGCGGTGGGGGTGGTCAAGCTTTTTTCGCAACAGCTGGCGGAAAAAACCCCAACGGAATCAAGGAGGCATTGAAAGCCGCAGAGGACTTGTTGGGTTAGTAGGCGTTACTTATTGTTTATAACAGCTTCAACCCGTCATCAATAGGGATTTTTAGCTCAGGATATTTTTTTTGGAGTTGTTTTAGGTAGCTAAGACTGTTTTTGGTTACGTTCTCAAAACCTTGGTCTGTTGCCAATTCACAAATTTCCAGCACGGCCAACCATCCATCGGCTTTGCCATCGGTTTGGAGCAATTCTAAAAAGGAGTCCAATTGGTTTTCTTTGGCTTGATTTTGTTTCCGCAGTTGGCGTACCGCAGTATAGACTTCATTTAGTGGGGGCAAAGGCTTTTCTGTGGTGCTGTTTTTTTCTTGTGGAGGAACCAAGGGGAAACGATCTGGATCAGCAACTCCCGAATAAGCAGCCAATACCTCTTTGCCAACAGCCAGGTCATAGATGCCCCAGTCGGGGTGATATAAAACACTCTCCCCATGTGTGACCCGACAATCTTTAAATTTGATTGTCATGATTTTTCCTTGAATATTTCGAGTGCCTGTAATCACTTCTCCTTCAACACAAATATCCCCCTCAAACACCAACTTGGCTCGCTGCCCTTCGTAGATTCCATGTGTGCGTAAGTCGTGTGGGGTCATGTCTTCGATGGCTAAATTCGAATTTTTGAGTTTCCCGACAGGACTTCCAAATCCATCTGGGTGTTGTGCAACCCCATGACCGATAAGTTCACTGTTCTGATAAGCCAAAGCCGTCGGTCCCTGAGTTTGAATATAAATAGGTTTTCCATGATGAGCAATAGAATTTATAAATACTCCTGAAATCTGAAGTCCAGTGCTCAACTCAATAGTGCCCTCTTCTTGCGAGCCGATCAGTTGAATGATTCCTTGTAAACCTCCATTTCGTAAGGCCATGGTTTGAGCAAATTCTTCCAAGACCATAGACAGATGTGCAAAGTCGGGTGTCACATATAGTTGAGGTTGTGGCTGAGTAATATCAAACCCTTGTTGAGCAGCGGCTATGGAATAAGGTATTTTTTTAACTCCCTCTTTCAAACACGACTGACTTTCTGCTATAGATGACAACAGCCCAGCCCCATAAATTTTTGGATTGCTTATGGGACCAATCAACCCATATTCGACCGTCCACCAGTGGAGGTTTCGGATTTGTGCCAATTCACTAGGTGTGTTTTTTTGTTGTTGTAAATCAATAACGATCTCCTCTGCTTCTTTAATTTGTTTGGGCGATGTAGCAGGATGTTCTTTAATATCAGACAATGTACGCACAGCTGAGTAGAGTGCTTTGTCGTAGGCATTCCCGATGGCTTTACTTCCGATTTCTCCAAATCTCCTCAAATATTCAGCATATTCTGGATTGGCAATGATGGGTGCATGTCCGGCGCCCTCGTGCAGTATATCGGGGGCGGGTGTATAGCCAATATGTTCGATAGTGCGTATGTCGGCAGCAATGACCAGTACCTGATAGGCTTGAAACTCCATAAAAGCTTGAGGGGGTATAAACCCATGAACAGCCACCGCCGCCCATCCTATTTCTTTTAAAATACGATTCATCCCATACATATTGGGAATTTCGTTTGTTCGAATCCCCGTTTTATCCAAGCCCTCTAAATAACTGCTATGGGCGATTTTGGGAAGTACGTGTTTGTTTAGGCGCATCACATAACGCCAAACCGCTTGGTCAACTGCTGAGTATTGTTCGTAATACTGGGGATGTATGTAGGCATGTAGGTGTTTAGGCAACCGATCTATTATCGGATTGGAAAGTGGGTCGTTTGGCATGGGGGCGTTGGTTAAATATGATTTTATATTAGTTTGATCCTGGAGGGTATTGGTTTATTATTTCTTGTACAAACTCACGTAT
>Ga0208880_1000291_pt1 | contig 10250 bp, 9 predicted proteins | sample Knorr_S23_td_Sur_FD_185606 | JGI IMG/M metagenome (GOLD analysis project Ga0208880, IMG submission 185606) | Marine microbial communities from Southern Atlantic Ocean transect - Knorr_S23_td_SurfaceB_ad_5m_LV_B (SPAdes) (version 2) | ecosystem: Environmental > Aquatic > Marine > Oceanic | place...
AAGAATGCGTGGGCCCCCATTTCACGACCGCTGAAAACACGAAATTCACTCGGGAATACGGAGTCCGTGCCCTGTGAGATTTGGAAATCATCGGATACCAGGACCCGCTCACGAAAGCCGAATCGGGCCCGCCCAAGATTACCAATTTCAATATCCAGAGGCTGCCCTGCCTCCACCCAGTCAACAAGCTCTGCGGTTGCCTCGGTAAACTGCCCGCCATTGTTGATCCAGCCAGTGTTTGCCACGGATAGGCTGGTTCCCGCCTGCTGAGCTTGGGTGCTACTGGAAATCGTCTTGCTGGCAAAATCAACAGGCTTTTCATCGGTTATTTCACCAACCAACGGGCCTTCTGTATTCGAATCCGTTGTCATGATTCGATCCATGCCCAGGAAGATGCCGAGCATCGCTGCCAGCATGATTCCACAGGTGGTTAAGCCTTTTCCTGTCTTCATGTTAAACCGCTGGTTGATATGTTGAATAGGACAACATTCAAGCAGGGAATTGCATTTAGCTAAAACACCCTACGGTGAGGCTTCTGTTTTTACCCGGTTTTTTACAAACACACGCCCACCGGGAAATCTCTTTACATAAAAAACGCTTAGACATCTGGCATTGAATTTGCAGTGTCCCAGGCATGAAAATCATCAATGAGTTCAAGGAATTCGCAGTCAAGGGGAACGCGGTGGACATGGGTGTCGGGATCGTCATTGGGGCGGCTTTCACCGCTATCGTGAATTCCATGGTCAAGGACGTGATTACACCCATCTTGAGCCTGTTCACCAGCGGAGTGGATTTCTCCAACTGGTTTTTCATCATGAAAGCCGGAAAAGGAGGCGGACCCTACGCCACCCTAGCCGAAGCGCAGGCAGACAAGGCCCTGACCCTGAATTTCGGATCCTTTCTCAACGCGGCTATTTCCTTCCTGATTGTGGCATGGGTGCTGTTTCTGATTATCCGGTCAATCAACAGCCTCAAGCGCCCGGTGCAGGTCACAGCGGATCCGGTCAAGACCAAGGAGTGCCCGTACTGCCTGTCGAACATCGCGCTTGAAGCAAGCCGCTGCCCGCTGTGCACATCGCACCTCGAAAAGCAGCCGGCAGAATAATCACTTCTTCAAAATCTCCCCAAGCACACCGGCCACGGCCTCGCGGACCGTGTCGACCATGATCTGGGTTTGGCGATCTATCTCGAAGTTGACCGGATCGCCAGGCTTCGTCTTGTCAAAGGTGGTCAGGCGGAGGGTTTCCGGAATAAGGTAGACTTTGAATGTGCCTGCCTCCTTGTCCAACTCGCTGATGGTCAGGCTGCATCCATTCAGGGCGATGAACCCCTTGTTGAATACATACTTGAGGTATTCGTCCGGCAATTTAACGGTGATCACGCAATTGTTTTCGGGACGGTCAATGTGGACGACTTCCGCCATATCGTCAATGTGCCCGGAAATTGGATGCCCTCCCACTTCGGCCCCGGCTTTGGCCGAGCGCTCGATATTGACCATATCCCCTTCCTCAAGGCGTCCCAGGGTCGTCCGGCTGAGGGTTTCCATGGAAGCGTCAAAAAAAGCCAATAGCCCGTCGATCTTGATGACCGTCATGCAGACGCCCTCAATGCCGACGCTGGCGCCGATCTCTAGCCCTTCAAGGTGCCGCTCGTCCAATTCGATGGAAAAGGTCGACATGCCTGTGTGGCGCACGATTTCCTTAACGGGAAATGTTCCTGATACAATTCCGGTATACATTGTTCAGGCATCGTATCGGAAGGAATCCGGTAAAATCAAAGTGAATCGACCCCAATGGGAGGAATTTCCTTTGCTTGAAATACAGCTACTACGCAGTCTATTGTGCAGCCATGGCACTCCCGTCTATCAACAAAACTCTTCTGGCCTGCGTTGTGTTCATCCTGCCAATGGGACTGACCAGCGCAGATCAAATACCCCTTCCGCCAGAGCCGACAAACCTGAGCGAGAAGGAGCAAAGCGCGCTGATTGCCATTTACGATTCACTGGTGGCGGAGTCCCGGCCACTGCAAGTGGGGGATCCTGAATCCGATGTCCTGAAACGGATGGGCGACCCGGAGGGCACCATGACGATCGGCTCCCGACAGCGGCTTTCCTACGGGGATGGCAGCATCATCACGGCGGATGGGAAGATCGTGCAAATCAACAACATTCCGGAAGAGTGGCTGGCTGCCCCCAGCCGGACTGCGTTTGAGGATTATCAAAGAGCAAAGGGGAACGTCTGGTACATGGGCAAGTGGATGACCAAATGGGAAGCCCAGGAGGCCTACCGGAAGGCGGTTAAGGCAAAGGATTTGAAGGAACAGCGGGTCGTCCATGGAAAGACCCAAAAAGCCAAACGGGAGCAGCAAATCGCCCGGGCCAAGGCCCCAATGCTGGATTACCGGCAAAACGGTCAGCGGATCTCCCAGTCGGAACTCACCGTAAAGGGAAAGGTGACCGTGGTGGATTTCTACGCCGACTGGTGCGGCCCCTGTAAACAGATCGCGCCCTACCTGCAAAAGCTGGCCACCGATCCGGAGGTGGCCGTACGGAAGGTGGACATCGTTACGTGGGGATCACCCGTGGCAAAGCAGTGGAAGCTAAGTAGCATTCCCAACATGCGCGTTTATGACAAAAGCGGCCGCGCAGTCGGAAAACCGACTCACGATATTCGGGAGGTCATGCAACTGGTTCGCGAAGCCAAGCGAAACTAGCGGGCACAACCGGGCTCCCTCTCTTCCGAAAAGCTGCAATACGCCTTGGCGATTTTGCGTTTGGATACCGAAATCGTCCTCTCCTAAGCCTTCTTCACCTGGTGCATGCAGAGAGGGTTACCGTCCGGGTCATGAAAAAGAAAGAACCGGCACGAAGGGGATTCCATGATTTGCGAATCAACATGATCTCCGGAGGTGTTCAGCTCCCCCATGGCCTTGTCCAGGTCATCCACCTCGAGGGCCATGGTCGGCCCGCCCTTGGAACCGTGGGGAGGCCAGCCATTGGACAAGGCGAGGCACCCCTCCCCGATGTTGTACTCCAACCAAAACTGGGAATTCCCCTCGCCAAATTCCACGATAAACGACTCGGTTAACCCGAGAACACCTGCATAGAATTCGCGCGAACGGTTGAGATCCGTTACCGGATAGCCGACAAATGGAATTTCTTTAATCTTCATGGATTAAATCCTAAAGTGTGGAATTTCCATGGTCGAGGGAAATGGGCGGACCACGCCAGGAACACCTCCGCCAAGTGTGGAAATTCATCCAATCATCCAGAAAATTCAGGGTTAAGTCCCGTTGCCTGAGGATGTTTCTTTCCTATACATCTCAGCTGAAATGAACACCCCTACTCCATTCTGGAGCACGCTTTTGACCCCTGCACTCCTTTCACTCACTGTCATTCAGGGCCTGGTCAATCCACTCCATGGGAACCAACTCAGCCCGGCCGAAGTCACCCGAATTGAGTCGGATCTGGGCATCACCCTGAGTGAGCAGGAAAAGGCGGACCTGACCGGGGTTATCTTTCCGGACGGACCGATTCCCCAGTGGCGGGTCGACGCGGAGGACCGGATCAAGGAAAACCGGATCGCCAACCTGCGGGTGGAGGTTGTTGATCCCAACGGCAATCCCGTGTCGCACGCAGATGTGCAGATCCGCCAGAAGAGCAACGCATTCCGCTTTGGGGGCATCATGAGTGCGAAGGATTTCCACGATGAGGACGGCAATCTGCAAATCTCCACCCAGCGTTACAAGGACCTTTTTCTTGCCCTTTTCAACAGTGGTGGACTCGACAACGGATTAAAACCAAGACTGCGAAGCGGCAACGAGCACCTCCTTCCAGCCATTTTCGAATGGGCACAAGCAAACAACCTGCCCATGCGCGGGCACACGCTGATCTGGCCGGGCAATCCGAACAACAACCACATGCCCAATGGCGAAACCAGCCGCTTTATAGAGGGCGAAGTTCCGTACAACATCCTGTCAAAGGTGACTGCGGTCGAGGATGCCATCTCCTCAGGAGTCGATCAACAGACCATCGACAATTTGAAAACCGATCTACGAAATGAAATCAATTTCATGATTACCGACTGGTCCTCAAAATGGCCGGTTTATGAATGGGATGTGATCAATGAGCCGCGCGCCAACCATCAGGTGCAGGATGTGTTGGGAGATGCGGAGATGGCTGAGTGGTTCAAGATAACGGACGTCAATTCAGCCATTCCTGAGTGTGATCTCTTCCTAAATGAGAATCAGGTCATTTCGGCCAAGTCCGCTCAACTGCAAGCGGGATACTATGAACAGAGACGGGACAACTTCATGTACAATGCGAACATCATTGCGCAAAATGGAGGGCCCATCAACGGGCTGGGATTCCAGAGCCGGTTCAAGTGGGAACGTCTCGACCCGGCCATCATTCACGCCCGCCTGGAGGAGTTTGCCCAAGCATACGGATACAAGATGGCCGGAACCGAGTTCGAGATTGTCGACCGGGAGGATTCCTCCGGACAGGTTGTCCACAGTTTTACCGAACTGGAACGTGCCGTCATGACCGAGGAGGTCATGACCGCTTATTACAGCCACCCGCTGGTCACCGGATTGAATGCCTGGACGTATATGAAGGACAGGACCGCAGCATGGTGCCTCTATGATGGATCGGTCAAACTCAACGGTCTTGTGTGGTACTATCTTCATCGGATCCGCTACTCCACCAATGCGGATGGCACCACTGGCACGGACGGATCCGTGCTGGTGGAAGCGCACAAGGGTGACTATACAATCCAGGTGCAGGCAGGCGGTCGCGACTACTCGGCGGAAGTCAGCCTCGATGACGACTACACCCACCGTGTTGTCGTTGAGGATTCCACCATTTCCGGCAAGTGGGGCATCTACGATATTTTTGAAAGCAACTTTGTCGACACGGCCGGCTGGCTCGGAGTCTTACAAGTGGAGCACTCCCCATGGATCTGGTCATTGGATTTGGCAACCTGGGTCTACACCCCGCTGGCAACCGTCAGTGACGGATTGGGCTGGGTTTACTTTCCACCCGCGATCTAAGGCAAAGCAACTGATCCCAATTGCCCATAAAAAAAGGACCTGACTGACGCCAGGTCCCTCCGGAGTAGAGTATACTCCTGCTACGATTCATTCAGCCGGTGGGATAAGAACAAAGTCAATTACATGAACAACTCCGTTCGATGCCTCCACGTCAGGGAGAACCAACCCGGCCAACACTTCATCCACCATAACAAATTTCTTCGCCAAAGTACGGACCTTGTCTGAAGCGACAACATCCTCGGAATAGCGCTCACCCGGTGCGACGTGATAAAGCAAGATGGATGTGAGGGTGTCCACGTCCAGATCATTTACCAACAGAATCCCTTGGCCTTCCCCACCCGCAAGGTCATCGAAAGCAGAGTTGGTTGGGGCAAATACCGTAAATTGACGGTTGCCGTTGAGCGTATCCACGAGATCAGCTTTCACAACGGCGGCTACCAAAGTGCTGAATGCTGGATTGCCGATTGCTATCTCAACAATGGACGGCTGCTCATGCCCGTCTCCCTTGGCACTGAATCCAAGAGCGATGATGCTAATAAGAGAGATGATGTATTTTACTTTTTTCATAGTTCCTCCGAATTGAATAATTAAGTTACACCATCAGACTAACCCGGAACCCATTTCCCGCATCTCATATTGTGATGAGTGGTCGAAAGTATGCATTGAGCGGTTATAAACCCTCTTTTTTGATATTTCTCATGCGCGTACAGCGATGCATGACTGGTGTTTATCCTGTTCAATTGGGGGAATTTCCAAATAATTCGGCTGTTAGATGAATCCATCCCAGCTTTTCAGATTGTCCATTTGGGCGTGCTCCTTCCTCCTGGTCCATGCATCCCATTTGGTGGCAGGGATTGAGGTCGTCCAGCTTCCCGGGGGAGACCGGCCGGGGGCCGCTCTCAGTTTCCAAACCACGGAGGGGCAAAGTCATTTGATCCGTGCTGGGGGCGATCTTTCAAATTGGACACCCGTCGCCACGATCTCCGGCACAGGTGAACGAGTCCAGTGGACTGACCCCGCTGGCTTGGACGAGCAAAGCCGCTTTTATCAAACGCATCCCCTCCCGACCCCAAAAGGCGACCTTACGGCAGGAAGCCTGACCGTCGTCCAGTCGTGGTCACAGGAAACGGATTATAAGCGCGACGCCCTCGTCTCCATGCCAGGCAACCCGGCTGATCCAAATGGACCCCATCCCGTGTTGCTTACCCTGCACGGCAGTGGCGGCTCCCCAAACCTCAACGCATTCGGCTATCTGAACGACCGCTACATACATGTCGCCCCACGGGGATACCTCAACCAGTGGAACGTTGGCCGGCAAATTACCGAGGCCCCCGATGTCGAGTTTATCCGGGATATCCTCCTCCAACTGCGCCAGTACGACAATGTGGATGCCGGCAATATTGTCATTATTGGGTCATCCAACGGATCCGCTCTCCTCAATCAATTGCTGATTGAATTGGATGGCAGCCTCTTCCAGCACGCCATCAGCATTGTCAGCCCCATGGTATCCGAACAGTACAACGATGGGCAATTCTGGGGTGATCCGGAAATTACCTCCAACTTCACCACGCCCTACATACCCGCCAGGGGTCGCCGCCTCCTCTGCATGACCGGCACCGAGGACAATATCATCCCCTACTACGGGGGGCAGGGCATTCTCGGATACCAGTTTCTCGGAGGACAAGACAGTACCTACATTTTCGCCCGCGCTATGGGCGAACAAGGTGTCCAACTCCAGGACGATCAGGGTATCCCGGTTCCCAATCTAGACTTCCCCAGCAACCCACCACAAATCTTCGAATACGGCTACCTCGATGGCGATGTCGTTCACTACAAGGTCCTCGGCGCCGGACATAATCTCGGGGGCAGCGATACCAACGACACCCGCAAGGACCTCATCCTGAAGTTCCTCGGACTGCAGTGATTCGCCGGATGGTCGAGCGCAGTCCTCCTGGGATTACACAACTGACGCAATACGCTTCATCGCAGTGGCAGATAAATCCATGCCCCACCCCCTCCTTCGCCTTTGTCCGAGGCATCCTCATGCCCTCATTTCCACATAATAGCAACTCCCCGCTCAAGGCTCAACAATAGCCAACTTGGATTGTTACTATTTACCTGTCCCCTTTTTCCTCCTGATCGCCGTGGCGAACAGGTCGAAATGAGCAAGGTGCGGGAATAGCCAAACCTGAGCCTTTTATCTTGAGATTTAGCGTCAGCTTCATTAGGTCTTAAAAACCCTCCTGCGAGTCGTGTCAGTATACTAGAAAGGATTAAGATTATGAAAAGTTATGCTTTTGCATTACTACTCCTTGTCCTTGCGTTCACGGGGTGCAGAGGACCAGATTTGCCAGGACCGATCCTCTCAGAGGCAATCCTATCTGAAGTTGCCAAAGCGGCTGAGGAGAAAGACATGGAATACCTTTATGCCGACGCGGCATATTGGCATCCAAATGCCAGAGGATACCAGGAAGGGATACAAAGTCTTATAAAATCGGATTCGACATATGGGATACTAGCCGTAGGTGACGAAGCCGTCTATTTCCTGACAACCGGAAGCAAGACCGTTTATCTGGGGAAAGATAAATATTTTGCTTTGCTCCCAACCACGCTACCAGAAGGTGAATCCTTGGGCAGCTATACCGTTGCAAAAAGAATACCTCTAACAGATATAGAGTCCGCTTACGCGGATACATACAAAAATGGAAAGCTATTAGTTCTGGTTAGCGGCGACGGGGATTATGATACCTTCGAGATTTCCTGGGACGGCAGGTGGGTTGATGCAAAAATGGTACAACTGTTCGCGGATACGATAAACGCAAAGAAACGAAAAGAGCCTATCCCAACAATAGTTGAGATTTGGGAAGCATATCATTCGGAGCAACAGTGATTAATTAGTGCCGAGAACAGGATTCGAACCTGTGAACCCATTACCGGGAACCAAACCCGGGAAATCGCCTAAAGGATTGATTCGGGCACAAAAAAACCGGCCCATGGCCGGTCTGAATTAGAAAATGGTGGTGGGAGAGTGATTCGAACACTCGAACCGATTACCGGAACAGATTTACAGTCTGCGTGCTTTGGCCGCTTGCATATCCCACCGTTTTCCAATCGGAAAGGGAGGAAGAAAGTGGATGGAGGGGGATTTGCCAAGAGAAAATTGGCGGAAAGTGGCAGATTTTTCATGATCGGGCAGATCTGAGGCTGCAAGAAGGGCGTTGCGCCCGGCTGGGAAGGGCTCTAAAGCTGATCAAATGGATGTGGTAACAGTAACCGGCAACCTGCTGGCGGAGTGGACATTTGAGGTGGTGAGGCTGGTACCGGGGGCAACCCACCGGGCTGAGCGGATGGAATTCCAGGTTGGCGGCAAGGGAATCAACGTATCCCGGGTCCTACAGCATCTGGGGCTGCAAACGGAGGCCCACGGATTCGCCAGTGGTGAACTGGCTGAGCTGTGCCGGGGATGGCTGGAAGAGAGGGAAATCGCCCATAAGTTCCACCCGTTGGAACAAGGTGTGCGCCCGGGATTGGTGGTGCGTGAAAGCGGTGACCCGGATGCCTCGGAGACGACCTTCCTCGGGCTGGACTTTGCGGTACCGGGCACCTCATGGGAAGCTGCCATGAAGCAGATCGGCGAGGAACGCCCGTCCTGGCTCGCCCTGTGCGGGAGCATCCCAGGTTGGCAAAGCAGTTGGCTGGAATCGGTAGCTGCCCTCGTGCACGACAAGGAGATTCAAGTCTGCGCAGACACCTACGGGCCGGCCTTGGAGGACCTGATCACCCTCCCCCTTGAACTGGTAAAGATTAACCGGTCTGAGCTGGCCCGGTTGCGTCCGGAAAGAGCGGATGGGACCTCCGTGGAACTACTGGCGGAAGTCAGCGAGGGAAGCCCCGTGCGAAACTGGATTATCACGGACGGCCCCAATCCGGTCCTGGCGGCTTTCGAAACCGGTGAGCTTTATGAAGTGGCACCAGCGGTCATTGCGGAGACTTCCGCAACGGGCAGCGGGGACACCTTCCTGGCGGCGATTCTTCAGCAATCCCTTGCCGGTGCGGGTCCCGAAGAAATGCTGTCCCACGCGACCGCCTGCGCCAGCGCCAATGCCGCCAGCCCAAACATCGGGGATTTCCCGCTTCCCGTCGCAGGCGCCTACCGCCCAACGATCCTAAGACTCTAATCCCGAGGCATAAGTCCTACGACTTGCGACGAATACTAAAACTTCTCTTTCAGGCTCTCGACGACCGACGGATCGGCAAGCGTCGTCACATTCCCGAGCTCGGCACCGGTGGCAATGTCCCGCAGGAGGCGCCGCATGATTTTTCCGGAACGCGTCTTGGGCAGGTCCGCTGAGAAGACAATCTTCTCCGGACGGGCGAACTTGCCGATTTTCTCGGCCACCAAGGCATTGAGCTCATTGCGAAGTTCTTCACTGCCCTCCGCATCGGTTCCACGCAGGAGGACGAAAGCGACCAGGCCCTGTCCTTTGATTTCATGGGGAACCCCGATCACGGCGCACTCCGCCACACTGGAATTTTCCACAAAGACACTTTCCAGTTCAGCCGTGCCAATCCGGTGTCCGGATACGTTGACCACGTCATCGACGCGTCCCACGACCCAGAAGTATCCGTCCTCGTCCACGCGGGCTCCGTCCCCGGGGAAATAGTACTTGCCGTCCCAGTTGCACCAGTAGGTCGACTTGAAGCGCTCCGGATCCCCCCAGATTCCGCGCAGGATGCTTGGCCATGGTTGGCGGATGGAGAGCAGTCCTGTGCTCACTTCCTCCCCTTCCGGATTCAGGATGGCCGGATCCACCCCGAAAAACGGCAACGTGGCCGATCCCGGCTTGGTTGGCGTGACCCCTGGTAACGGGCTCAGGAGCACCCCGCCGGTTTCGGTCTGCCACCACGTGTCGACAATCGGACAACGCTCCTTGCCGATTTTCTCGTGATACCACATCCACGCTTCCGGATTGATGGGTTCACCAACGGATCCCAGCAGGCGCAGGCTGCCGAGGTCGTGCTTGTCCACCCACTCGTCGCCCCATTTCATGAAGGCGCGAATGGCCGTCGGGGCCGTGTAGAAAATGGTCGCCTTGTGCTTGTCGACAATCTCCCAGAAGCGGCCTGGATCCGGCCAGTTGGGCGCCCCCTCGTACATGAGCACGGTGGCTCCGTTCTGCATGGGCCCGTAGACAATGTAG
>Ga0208880_1000293_pt1 | contig 10211 bp, 9 predicted proteins | sample Knorr_S23_td_Sur_FD_185606 | JGI IMG/M metagenome (GOLD analysis project Ga0208880, IMG submission 185606) | Marine microbial communities from Southern Atlantic Ocean transect - Knorr_S23_td_SurfaceB_ad_5m_LV_B (SPAdes) (version 2) | ecosystem: Environmental > Aquatic > Marine > Oceanic | place...
TAATAAATCAGCTAGACGCGTTTTTGTAGCTTGCTCTACAACCATTGCCTCATCGTCTGCATCTTTCTTAGATTGATCAAGATGATTTTGCTCAATAGCTTGTGTTCTTTCATCCTTTTCAACACCATCTCTAGTAAATACTTCAACACCGATTACAGTCCCTTTAGAACTTGATCTTTGCGATGTGTCTTTGACGTCTGACGCTTTCTCACCAAAAATTGCTCTTAGTAATTTTTCTTCGGGCGAGAGTTGAGTTTCACCCTTAGGTGTAATTTTGCCCACTAAAATATCACCAGGCTCTACCTCGGCTCCTACGTAGACGATTCCACATTCATCTAGTTTATTTAATGAGCCCTCGCCGACATTTGGAATATCTGCAGTTATTTCTTCTGAACCAAGTTTAGTATCTCTAGCAACACAAACAATTTCTTGGATGTGGATTGAAGTAAATCTATCCTCTCGAGCAACCTTTTCTGATATCAGAATTGAATCCTCAAAATTGTATCCATTCCATGGCATGAATGCTATTCTGATATTTTGACCAAGCGCCAGCTCTCCATTATCAACAGATGGCCCATCTGCTAAAACATCACCAGCTTTTACTACATCGCCTGCTTTAACTATTGGTCTTTGATTGATACAAGTATTTTGATTTGACCTTGTATATTTAACAAGATTATAGACATCTGAAGCTGACTTTGATTTTTTGTCAGTTACTCTAACAACTATTCTTGATGCATCTACACTATCTACAACACCATTATTTTTTGCAACAATACATACACCTGAATCTCTAGCAACAACCGACTCCAATCCAGTTCCAACCAATGGCTTTTCAGCTCTTATAAGAGGTACTGCTTGCCTCTGCATATTTGAGCCCATCAATGCCCTGTTTGCATCATCATGCTCAAGAAAAGGTATTAATGATGCTGCAATTGATACAACTTGCTGTGGCGAAACATCCATCAAGTCAACTCTATCAGGAGACATAAGCTCGAATTCACTTGCATGCCTTACAGCAACTAAATCATCAACAAATTTATTGTTTTTATCAAGCTTAACATTTGCTTGAGCTATGACATGTTCTGCCTCATCAATTGCAGATAAATAAATTATTTCATCTGTGACTTTGCCATTAACTACTTTTCTATATGGTGTTTCAATAAACCCATATTGATTAGTTCTTGAATAAGAAGCGAAAGAATTTATTAAGCCAATATTTGGTCCTTCAGGAGTCTCAATAGGACAAACTCTACCATAATGAGTTGGGTGAACGTCTCTAACCTCAAAACCTGCCCTTTCCCTTGTTAAGCCTCCTGGACCAAGAGCGGATACTCTTCTTTTGTGAGTAATTTCAGATAATGGATTATTTTGATCCATAAATTGAGATAACTGAGAAGAACCAAAAAACTCCTTAATTGCAGCAGTTACAGGTTTTGCATTAATAAGATCTTGTGGCCCAAGCTCATCAGCCTCTGCCATACTTAATCTTTCTCTTACAGCTCTTTCCACTCTAATTAAACCAACTCTAAATTGGTTAGCTGTCATTTCACCAACGGATCTTACTCTTCTGTTACCTAGATGATCGATGTCATCTACTATGTCATGGCCATCTCTTATATTAACAATGCCTTTCATTACCTCAATGATGTCTTCTTTATCTAAGATATTGGGATTTTCTTTTTCTGAATCTAATTTAAGCCTTCTATTAAATTTCATTCTTCCAACTTCAGAAAGATCATATCTTTCTTCATTAAAGAAAAGATTGTTAAATAATGTCTCTGCAGAATCCTTGGTTGGCGGCTCTCCAGGTCTCATCATTCTGTATATTTCAACAAGAGCCTCAAGTCTGTTTGATGTAGGATCTGCTCTTAAGGTATTTGATATATATGGGCCTTTATCTAATTCATTGATAAATAAACAAGAGATTTCATTAATATTATTTTCTTTAAGTGATACTAGAACAGAATCATCTATTTCTGTATTCGCAGCAAATAAAACCTCACCAGTCTCTTTGTTAAATATATCTTTCGATAAAACTTTTCCATAAAGAAACTCTTCATCTAATGTTATTTCTTTTGCTTTTGCATTTGAAAGTTCGTTGATATGTCGTGCAGTAATTCTTTTACCAGCTTGTACATAAACTTTATTTTTAACCTTTAAATCAACTGATAACGTTTCACCTCTTAGTCTCTCAGGGATGAGTTCAAGCTTAACAGTGTCTTTTTCTAAGTTAAAAATATCTTCATCATAAAACTCTGACAAGATTTCCTCAGTTCCCATATCAAGAGCCCTAAGCATTATTGTTGCAGGAATTTTTCTTCTTCTATCGATTCTGCTAAATAAAATATCCTTTGGATCAAATTCAAAATCTAACCATGACCCTCTATAAGGAATAATCCTTGCAGAATATAAAACCTTTCCTGAAGAATGTGTTTTACCTTTATCATGATCATAAAAAACACCTGGTGATCTATGAAGCTGAGACACAACCACTCTTTCTGTACCATTTATAATAAATGAAGCATCTGAAGTCATCAAAGGAACTTCTCCCATAAAGACTTCGCCTTCTTTGATATCTTTTACTTCTTTAAAGTTTGATTCTCTATCGTAAAGAACAAGCTTAACTTTTATTCTTAGTGGAGCAGAATAAGATAAGCCCTGTATCAGACATTCTTGGACATCATAAGTATTTTTACCAAGCTCATATGAAACATATTCAAGAGCAGCATTTCCTGAAACACTTTTAATAGGAAATAAAGATTGAAAAACCTCTTCTAATCCTTGTTTTTTTCTTGCTTCAGGAGCCACATCAGCTTGCAAAAATTCAGAATAAGATCTTGTTTGGGTTTCGATAAGATTAGGAAGGTCCATTACCTTAGCAAAAGTACCGAAATTTTTTCTTATTCTTTTCTTCTCTGTATAACTGTATGACATAAATGCGCCCTTTAAATGTTATTAATTTTAATTTTTATAGTTCTCTTATTTAAGTTCAGCTGTTGCGCCTGCTTCTGTTAATTGAGCAACGATTGCTTCAGCATCATCCTTACTTGCTCCCTCTTTAACAGTGCTAGGTGCTCCATCAACCATATCTTTAGCTTCTTTTAAACCAAGACCAGTTATTGCTCTTACAGCCTTAATGACTTGAACTTTCTGATCTCCTGCAGCGCTTAATACAACATCAAAAGAATCTTTTTCTTCTGCTGCTGGAGCATCACCGCCACCTGCTGCTGCTGGAGCTGCTGCAACAGCTGCTGCTGCTGTTACTCCAAACTTTTCTTCAATATCAGAAATAAGATCTACAAGATCCATGACTGACATTTCTTCTATTGCTTTTAAAATATCTTCTTTAGTAGTTGCCATTATTAATTCTCCTTATAATCTAGGCTGTTGCCTTTTTTTTGTCTTGAACTGCTGTTAAAACTCTAGCTAATTTGCTTGGAACTTCATTAAGTAAAGTAGCAAACTTACCAACCGGAGCCTGTAAAACATTAGCGATAAGACCATAAGCCTCATCCTTAGATGGTAAGCTTGCAAGAATATCAATCTGACTACCATCTAGTAATTGCCCTTCAACAACCAACGCTTTGATATCTAAATTATCAAAGTTCTTAGCATAAGTTTTGAGCAACTTAGCTGCCGCACCTGGTTCTTCAAATGAAAAAGCAAATAAAGAAGGTCCTACCAAGACCTCATCTGAACATCCAAAATCAGTTCCTTCAAATGCCAATTTAGCAAGTGAATTCTTGATTACTTGAATATGTATTCCAGATTGAGTAGCCTTTTGTCTTACTTCAGATAGCTCGCTGACTTTTAAGCCCCTAGCATCTGAAATAACTAGTGAAGATGCATTAGATGCAACTTCCCTAACTTCGCCTACAATTTTTTCTTTCTCACTTTTCGATAACGCCACAGCAATTCTCCTGTTAAAGCCTTTCGGCCATTCGGCGACAAATTGCAAAATTACAATTTGAACACCACCTACGTAGGAAATTAAGTCTTATGACACCTACGGTCTTTGACGGCTGCGTAAACGCAACTATCTAATTATGTAATTTCTTACATAACTAAAACTTATACCAACTCTGAAGCGCTTATTTTTATACCTGGCCCCATTGTGCTACTTAACGCAATGTTACCTATATAAACACCTTTAGCAGATGCTGGTTTTAATTTTTTTAATTCCTCTAATAATGCAGAAGCATTAGCTTTAATTTTTTCTTCATCAAATGATACTTTGCCTATACTTCCATGAATTATTCCGTTTTTATCAGTTCTAAATCTAACTTGGCCGGCCTTAGTGTTACTTATAGCAGTAGCTACATCATCGGTAACTGTTCCAGTTTTAGGATTTGGCATCAAGCCTTTAGGACCTAATACCTGACCAAGCTTGCCGACTACTTTCATTGCATCATTTGTTGCTATGACTACATCAACAAGGATCTCTTCTTTTGTAAATTTTTCAGCTAAGTCGTCCATACCAATATGATCGGCTCCAGCTTTTTTTGCAGCATCCGCTTGATCCCCATCAGCAAAAACCGCAACACTAACTTCTTTTCCCAAACTATTTGGAAGGGTTACTGCACCTCTAACATTTTGATCAGATTTTGTTGGATCAACACCCAGCCTCACAGCAATATCAACAGACTCTTCAAATTTTTCAGATTTAACTGATTGCATAATTTCAATTGCTTCTGCAATAGAATAAACTTTTTCAGTATCTAACTTTTCTGAAATTAATTTTTGTTTTTTTGTAATTTTGCTCATAAATCTACCTCTACGCCCATGCTTCTTGCTGTGCCTGCAACAATTAAAACTGCTGCATCTAGATCGTTTGAATTTAAATCTGGCTCTTTTTGTTTAGCTATATCTTCAAGTTGAGCTCTAGAAAGCTTTCCAACTTTTTCTCTATTAGGCTCACCGCTTCCTTTTGGAATTCCCAATGCTTTTTTAATAAGCACTGCTGCAGGTGGTGTTTTAACTACAAATGTAAAAGACTTATCCTCATATACAGTAATTACAACTGGAAGAGGCATCCCCTTTTCTGCGTTTTGTGTTTCTGAATTAAATGCATTACAAAAATCCATGATATTTACACCAACTTGACCTAATGCAGGACCAACTGGAGGACTTGGGTTGGCGCCACCAGCAGGAATTTGTAATTTAAGAATATTTGCTACTTTTTTTGCCATTATGTTTTCTCAATTTGAATGAATTCTAGATCAACAGGAGTTGCTCTTCCTAATATTTGAACCGAAACTTTTACCATGTTTCTTTCATAATCAACTGTCTCAACAACTCCATTGAAGTCGTTAAAAGGACCATCACAAACCCTAACAACTTCTCCAGGTTCGTAAATAGTTTTTGGTGCTGGCGCATCCTCACCAACTTCAATTCTATTGATTATGTTATTAACATCCTCTTCAGATATTGGAAGAGGTTTGTCTTTGGTTCCGCCTACAAATCCTGAAACTCTTGGAGTTGATTGAACTAATTGCCATGAATCATCTTCTAATAACATTTGAACTAAAATATAACCAGGGAAAAACTTTCTTTCAGTTGTTTTTTTTGTTCCACCTTTTAATTCAACAATTTGCTCTGTTGGTATTAGAATTTCCCCAAACTTGTCAGATAAATTATTTAATTCAATTTTTTCTTCTAGAGCTGCCTTTACTTTTTGCTCATAGCCCGAATAAGCTTGTATAACATACCAATCCATATTATTAACCTAATACCAATCTAGTTAAAAAAGTTAAGAAAGACTCAAGTCCCCAAAAAAATAAACAGAGCACTATTATCGAACCAAAAACAACTAAAAATGTCTGAGTTGTTTCTATACGTGTAGGCCAAACAACTCTTCTAATTTCTGTTCTTGATTCTTTCATTAATTTCAATGCATTAGAACCAAAATTTGTGGTTGCTAGTATTACTAAGCCCAAGATAAATAAAAAAACTACCCCAAGAACACGATATAAGAATGCAACCTCAACAAAATAACTATTACCGATAACTGCAGCTGTGAAAACCAACAAAGTAGCAAGCCACTTAATGTTGTCTACTAATTTTGAAGCTGTTCCTTTAGCCATATCTTTCCTATTTCGGCTCCAAGTTAAACTTGGCAGGCCAGGAGGGTCTCGAACCCACAACCCCCGGTTTTGGAGACCGGTACTCTACCAATTGAGCTACTGGCCTATAATTAATTTTCATATTCCTCAGAGACAAGCAAGCCGAGACACAAAGGTCTCGGCTAAATAGTCTATATTTACTCAATAATTTTTGATACTACGCCAGCGCCTACTGTTCTACCGCCTTCTCTAATTGCAAATTTAAGACCTTCGTCCATAGCAATAGGAGCAATTAGCTCAATATTCATCTTAACGTTATCACCAGGCATCACCATTTCTGTTCCAGCTGGAAGCTCGCAGGCACCTGTTACATCAGTAGTTCTGAAATAAAACTGAGGTCTATAGTTGTTCATAAATGGAGTATGTCTTCCACCCTCATCTTTACTAAGCACATAGATTTCAGCTTCGAATTTTGTATGTGGAGTAATTGAACCAGGTTTTGCTATAACTTGACCTCTTTCAACCGCATCCCTTTCTACACCTCTTAAAAGAACACCACAGTTTTCACCAGCTCTTCCTTCATCAAGAGATTTTCTAAACATTTCTACACCAGTACATGTTGTAGTTGCAGTTTCTTTAATACCAACAATTTCTAATGGATCACCTGTATTAACAATACCAGTCTCAATTCTACCTGTTACAACAGTACCTCTTCCAGATATTGTAAACACGTCTTCAATTGGCATTAAGAAAGGAAGATCTACTGGTCTATCTGGTTCAGGGACATAAGAATCAAGTGTTTCAATCAATTTTTGAACTGATGGTACGCCAATTTCAGAAGTGTCACCCTCTAAAGCCTTTAATGCACTACCTACAATAATAGGAGTGTCATCTCCAGGGAAATCGTATTCATTTAATAGCTCTCTAATTTCCAGTTCAACCAGTTCTAACATTTCTGGATCATCGTTTTGATCAGCTTTGTTCATATAAACAACTATATGAGGAACACCGACCTGTCTTGCTAAAAGAATATGCTCTCTTGTTTGAGGCATAGGGCCATCAGCAGCACTAACAACTAATATTGCTCCATCCATTTGAGCAGCACCAGTAATCATGTTTTTTACATAGTCAGCGTGACCTGGACAGTCAACGTGTGCATAGTGTCTTGCAGTTGATACATACTCTACGTGAGAAGTAGCAATTGTAATACCTCTTTCTCTTTCTTCTGGAGCATTATCAATATTTGCAAAATCAACAGCAGTACCGCCATATACTTCAGCCGCTACTTTAGTTAGCGCAGCAGTCAGTGTTGTTTTACCATGGTCAACGTGACCAACTGTCCCAACGTTAACGTGGGGAAGCGTTCTTTCAAATTTTTCTCTTGCCATTTTTTATGCCTCTCTGAAATAATTATTTTTTTCTTAAATGGAGCTCATAACCGGACTTGAACCGGTGACCTCTTACTTACCAAGCAAGTGCTCTACCGCTGAGCTATATGAGCCCGATCACGTAGCAACCTAATTTAAGGTGGCGTATTATCCCCCTAAAAAGTTATAAACTCAACCTTTTTTCAATATAATTTTGGGATTATTTTTTATCAATTTTAATAGGAACTTTGACATGGTGGAGAGGGTAGGATTCGAACCTACGTAGCCGAAGCGGCAGATTTACAGTCTGCTGGTATTAACCACTCACCCACCTCTCCATATCAAGGAAGGTATTTTTGTTCTAGAATGAGTTTAAGTCAACAGTTTTTTAGGTTGAATATGCTAAATAAACACAAAATATTATCTAATTTGCCTGCGGATAGGCTTGAATTAAGTCTTTTTAAAAGCATTGATTCAACAAATGAAGAGTGTAAAAGAATAAATTTAGTAAAAGATATTCATGTAATCATTGCTGAAGAACAAACAATGGGCAAAGGCAGACTCGGAAAAAAATGGTCTAGTCCAAGCTCTGGCAACATATATATGTCGATTTCATCAAAAAAAATAAAGGACACCGAAGTACCTCTAAGTCTGATAACAGGACTTATTTGTGCAAACTCTATAAATAAATTACTTAAAAATAAATACATAGGTTTGAAATGGCCAAATGACATCATCTTATCTAAAAAGAAAGTTGGAGGAATCCTTGTAGAGAAAGAAGTTTTGGGAAAAGATATAAATAATATTATTGGAATTGGTATTAATTTAAAGCTACATGAAAAAGAAAATTGGTGGGGTGATTTATATCAATTTGGTATAGAAAATAAGAGAAATGAGCTCATAAATACAATTCTTGATAATTTTTTAAATTTTTTTGATCATGGTATTAATGATTGGTCAGATAAATGGCAAGACTTATGCGTTCACATAGGTTCTGAAATAAAAATTAAACATAACAATAAAGTGATTGATGCTGGAGTTTTTACTGGCATATCATCAGATGGAAGTTTTAATTTAAAATTAAAAGATGGAAAAATTAAAAATTATGAACATGGTGAAATATCCATTGAAGGAATATATTAACTAAATGAAGCATTTTTTAACAAATATAGATTTAGAAGCAGATACACCTCAGGGTTTTAAAAGAATAATTTTTGGTGCCGGTTGTTTTTGGGGTGTTGAAAGAAAATTCTGGTCACTTAATGGAGTATGGCTTACTTCTGTTGGATATTCAGGTGGGGACATAATTAATCCAACGTATGAACAAGTGTGTTATGAAAATACAAATCATGCTGAAGTTGTTCAAGTAACATACGACCCAAAGGTTATTTCAATAAATACTTTGCTAAAAACTTTCTGGGAGTGTCATGATCCCACACAAGGAATGAGACAAGGTAATGATATTGGAACACAGTACAGGTCAGTAATATTTTGTTATTCAGAAGAGGACGTTAATGCGAGCATAGAAACTATGCAAAAGTATCAGACTGTCTTATCCCAAAGTAGGTTTGATGATATTACAACTGAAATAAAGTTAACTCCAAAATACTATCTTGCTGAAGAATATCATCAACAATATCTTGCAAAAAATCCCAATGGTTATTGCGGTATTGGTGGAACTGGATGCACGTTAGATATTTAGAAAAATCTATTCCCTGTAAGATTTAATTAATGTAAAATTCGGACCGCGCCGGTATAGCTCAGCTGGTAGAGCAACTGATTTGTAATCAGTAGGTCCCGAGTTCGACTCTTGGTGCCGGCACCATGTTTCTAATTCCTATATGTATTAGGTTTCTCTAAATCCTTAATATATCTGTCTCTTAGCCTGGTAGATCTTGTTGTTAAATCCATATCTTCACCATTAATAAAAACTTTTTCAGGCATGCTTGATGGCTCTAATGGATCAGCTTCCCATATAATTAAATCAGCATAATTGCCTACTTTAATAGACCCTCTTTTAGAAATATTTAAAGAATCTGCAACATTACTTGAAAGAGCTTTAATTGCTTCTGAGTATGACATTCCATTTGCAACTGCAACTCCAGCACCTTGACGTATTAAATGATAGTTATGATCCCTAGCAACATTAAACATCATTGTTATACCAGCACTTTCTAATCTTGCAGCTAAATTAATATTGGAAGCAAGCTCATCAAAGGAATTTGGAATATTATCAATCGGATTAATTATAAGTGGTGTTTTACTTGCTGAAATCTCTTCACTAACTAATGATGCTTCTTGAGCTCCCATTAAAATAAGATTTAACCCGTATTTCTTTTTAAGTTCTAACAATTTCAAAATATCAGAGGCTCTATGAACTTTCATTATTAATGGGAGAGATTCATTCATAAGCCTGTAAAGTGCAACAACGTCTCTTGGCATCAATTCCATATAAGAAGCAATAGCTGAATCATCAATAATTTCATCGATAATTTTGTTAGATGAAATATCTTTTTTATTAAGAGAAGATGCAAAAGATAGAATGTCATCAATTAGAGATAGAGTTTCTGATCTTGAGGATGAGCCACTTCCACCAATCCTTCCTATCATTACAATATCTGCTTCGCTTGATATATCTAATTTACTGTCAAGCAAGAAAAACGAACCCAGTCCTCCAATTGGACTAGAAGTATTTCTTGGTAAAGTTAATGCAGATGTTATGCCATTAGATCTATTCCATGGTATTAATGTAGAGTTAGGATTGAATGCATCATGTATG
>Ga0208880_1000294_pt1 | contig 10210 bp, 5 predicted proteins | sample Knorr_S23_td_Sur_FD_185606 | JGI IMG/M metagenome (GOLD analysis project Ga0208880, IMG submission 185606) | Marine microbial communities from Southern Atlantic Ocean transect - Knorr_S23_td_SurfaceB_ad_5m_LV_B (SPAdes) (version 2) | ecosystem: Environmental > Aquatic > Marine > Oceanic | place...
GATGAAGCCTGAGTAATCATGATCACATTGATTTGATGTTGAGCCAAAACAGAAAGTAATTTTTTAGAGTAACCTGGAATACCAATCATTCCACTGCCTTCAAGAGTAAGTAGGGCGATGTTGTCAATGTGGCTGATGCCTCGTACTGCACCGCCATTTTCTTTTGTTTGTGCGGCAATCCAAGTACCTTCTTCCTCAGGCTTGAAAGTGTTTTTCACCAACACGGGAATTTTGCGTTCGGTGACGGGTTGTAGGGTAGGAGGGTAGATAACTTTGGCACCAAAATGCGAAAGCTCCATGGCCTCTTGATATGATATGTTGTGTATGGTCCTTGCCTGTTTAACAAATTTTGGATGTGCGGTAAAAATTCCGCTCACATCACTCCATATCTCTAGGCGCTCTACTTCTAAAGCACATGCGATGAGAGCAGCAGTTAGGTCGGACCCGCCTCGCCCCAAAGTTGTGGGGATGCCGTCAGCGTCTTGTGCAACAAAGCCTGGTACTAAGGTGATATTTTGTTTAGAGTTACTAAAATATGATCTGATGGCTGAATATGTTTTGTCATAGTCAACGTTGTTGGGTTGTGCATTTGAAGAAGTGAATATAAAATCTCTTGCATTTTTTTGTGCAACATCCATTCCACGGCTTTGAGCCGCTTTAGCAATGATGAAATAAGACAATAATTCACCAAACCCCAACATGTGGTCCAATGTTTTGGGAGAAAGCTCACGGAGCAAATACACACCCTCATGTAGAGTGCTCAAAGCATTGATCTGTTGCTTAACACGGCTTAGAACACTGCTTTGTGATTGAACAGGGATGAGAGCTTTGGTGGTGCTAATGTGTCGTTTCTCAATTTGGTCTATAATTTTTTGATAATCTGAGTTTCCGTTGGCAGCCATGTGCGCAGCCTCATGAATTGCATTGGTAATCCCTCCAAAAGCCGATACGACGATGACTTGTTTTGTTTTGTTGGATTGAATAATATTCAATACTTGCTCAATAGATGTATGGTCTGCTACAGAAGTACCCCCAAATTTTGCTACGATCATAATTGTAAATTTCTCTAAGCATCAACCTGCTCAAAAACAGCTCGTTTGTTTAGCTTTCACAAGCTGCAAAAATATCATTTTTAAGCATGTGTTTTTGTCTTTTCTTTGAAATTCATTTTTTATGGCTTTTCGACTAAATTTTTGACGGATTGTTATTAATTAATGTAAATTACCACAAGTTTTTCACAAAAATCTGTTTTAAACCATAGTTATTTAGGATTATTTGTATGTAAATATTTCCTGATTACTAAATAAGTTGCCCAACTATTGGTTTTTATCGGGTTTGTTTACGATTTTTATAGAAATTTTTGACAATGTTTGTTAACGTTCTTCAAGCTCAAAGAAATTTGTATTCAAAAGGGTTTTTAGACCTACCTGTTCCAGAGAAGCATCAGCTTGTTTCGGAAATAGAGCGTTTAAAAAAAGATCGAAACGCCGTCATTATGGCGCATTATTATCAAGCGCCAGAAATTCAGGATATTGCAGACTTTCTAGGGGATAGTCTGTATCTAGCTCGTGCTGCAGAAAACATTTCTGCAGACATGATTGTTTTTGCAGGCGTTCATTTTATGGCAGAAACCGCAAAAATTATCAATCCCTCTAAAAAAGTTGTATTACCCGATCTTCATGCGGGTTGTTCATTGGCAGACTCATGTCCTCCAGATCAATTTAGAGCTTTCAAAGAACAGTATCCAGAAGCTGTCGTGGTTTCCTACATAAACTGTTCGGCAGAGATTAAAACGATGAGTGATGTGGTGTGTACCTCTACCAATGCGGTCAAAGTTATTGAGTCAATTCCTGATGACAAACAAATCATTTTTGCACCAGATAAAAACCTAGGAAAGTACTTGATCAAAAAAACCAATCGACCGATGATTTTGTGGGAAGGTTCCTGCATTGTTCATGAAGCCTTTTCGTTTGAGAAAATTTTAGAACTCACAAAACAACACCCAAATGCTAAGTTCATTGCTCATCCAGAAAGTGAGTCACAAATTTTAGACTTTGCACACTTTATTGGCAGTACTTCTGCGCTGTTGCGCTTTGTCCAAGAGGATGATTCTGATTCATATATCGTTGCCACAGAAGCAGGTATTTTACATGAAATGCAAAAAAAATCTCCACACAAAACTTTTATCCCAGCACCAGTCGATGATGATACTTGCGCTTGTAGCGAATGTGCTTTTATGAAACTTAACAATTTAGAAAAATTGTATCTGTGTATGGAGCATCAAGCTCCTGAAATTGTCTTAAAGCAGGAGGTTATAGAGTCTGCCATGTTGCCCATCCAACGCATGCTAAGACTGGGTTGATGCAATTAGAAACGGATTTACTTGTCATAGGTACGGGAATAGCTGGGCTGTCCTGTGCGATTTACTACGCTGAAAACCATCCAGAAAGTAAGATTACATTAATTTCTAAACGAAATATTTCTGAAACAAATACGCGTTATGCACAAGGTGGAATTGCCGTAGTCACTGATTTTTTAAAAGACTCTTTTTCAAAACATAAAACAGACACACTCAATGCTGGCGATGGACTTTGTGATCCTGAAGTAGTAGATTTTGTTGTAAAAGAAGGTCCCCAAAGATTAGAAGAACTTCTCTCTTGGGGTGTGGCATTTGACCATAACGAAAAAGGTTTTCATCTAGGTAAAGAGGGTGGTCATAGCGCCTCAAGAATCGTACATTATAAAGATCGTTCGGGATTTCAGATTCAAGAAGGACTGATAAGTCGGATGCATGCTTTGCCAAACATCGAACTACTAGAATACCATAGTTTGGTCGATTTGATTACAGATCACCACTTAGGTCAAAATCATTTCGGACGTTGTTATGGAGCTTATGTCATCAATATAAACAATCATAAAGTTCAACGGATTGCTGCCAAAGCCACTGTTTTGTCAACAGGTGGCGCAGGACAATTGTATGCTCACACAACAAACCCAGAGGGTGCCACGGGCGATGGTCTTGGGGCTGCTTACCGTGCAAAAGTCACCATCAAACATTTACAATTTGTGCAGTTTCATCCGACAGCACTCCACCCCAAAGCCAATGGCAATACTTTTTTGATTTCAGAAGCTGTAAGAGGTGCAGGTGCACAGCTTAAAAACATTGATGGATTTTCTTTTATGAAGAATTATGATGTTCGTGGTGAATTGGCATCTAGGGACATTGTAGCACGTGCTATTGATTCTGAACTTAAAAAAAATTCTTCAGAATGGGTTTGGCTTGATTGTACATCCATTCCTAGGGAAGTCATGGAAGATGAATTTCCTACCATCTTAGATACTTGTCGTTCGGTTGGAATTGACCCTCTGAAAGATCCCATCCCAGTTGTTCCTGCGGCCCATTATTTCTGTGGAGGAATTGCTGTGGATCAATTTGGTCGTACTGACCTAGAAGGTTTATATGCGATAGGTGAGTGTAGTCAAACGGGTTTACATGGTGCCAATCGTTTGGCATCAAATTCCTTGCTTGAAGCACTGGTTTTTGCCAAAAGATCTGCAGACCAATTGACTGAAGAGATGGCTCATATTCCTTATGATGCATCTTTTTTAACATCCATCCCTCGGTGGAAAGATCAAGGGTATGTATCGACAAAAAATACATCTGATTTGGATTTCATAAAGAAACAATTGCAATCCTTCATGAGTCAATATGTAGGAATTGTTCGTTCGCGTGAGGGCTTGAATAAAGCTTTTCAAGAAACACAAAATCTTTTTCAGCAAATCAATACGATATACAACACCAAAACATTGTCCTTACAACTTAGTACCTTGCGCAATATGATAGCTGTGGCTCATTTGCTCATTGATCAAGCACAAAATTTTTCACAAAACAAAGGCACACATTATATAGCGGATGATGAATAATTTTTTGAATCAACACGAAGAAGCGCTTCATAGTTTTATCACCCAAGCTTTGTCAGAGGATATTGGTCAAGCAGATCATAGTACCCGTTCTACAATCGCGTCTGATGCCCTTGGGACGGCTCAGTTGATTATGAAGCAAGAAGGGGTTTTGGCTGGTTTAGAGTTGGCGCAAATGATTTTTACTACCCTAGACAAAAAGTTGTTACTCGAATCAAATGTAACAGATGGAGATTGGGTCAAAGCTGGAACTACAGCGTGTACCGTAAGTGGTTCTGTACACACTCTTTTGGCTGCTGAAAGAGTTGTGCTTAACTGCATGCAACGCATGAGTGGAATTGCAACCCTCACTCGATCCTTTCAAGAAAAAATATCACACACCAACTGTAAGGTGTTAGACACTCGAAAAACGACACCTAATTTTAGAATTCCTGAGAAATGGGCAGTGACTATAGGAGGCGGGACAAATCATCGTTTTGGTTTGTATGATGCTATAATGATCAAAGACAACCATATCGATTTCAATGGAAGCATAGAGGCGGCCTTGGAAAGTTGTAAATCTTATTTACAGATCAATCGACTAAAACTTCCTGTAATCGTTGAAACCAGAAATATTGACGAAGTCCATCAATGTGTTGCCGTTGGAGGAATGAATCGAATTTTACTCGATAACATGACTCCTGATCAAATCATTGAGATATTACCAATAATACCAGAATCGATTGAGACAGAGGCTTCAGGAAACATCGATATAAACAATGTGTTGCATTATGCAGAAACTGGAGTGGATTTTGTTTCTGTGGGTGCGATTACTCATTCTGCGACCCCTTTGGACATGAGTCTTATTTCTAAACAGAATTTTTGATGTAGTTGCAGTTTTTTTCAATTGAACGTATGATTTTGATAGCAACATCTTTTTGAGTAGCGGTTTCTATACCTTCAAGTCCTGGAGACGAATTCACTTCCAATACAAGAGGACCTCTTGAAGATCTGATAATATCTACTCCTGCAACCTTTAATCCCATAGCCTTGGTAGCTTTGACAGCCATTTTTCGTTCTTCGGGTGTAGTTTTGACCAAACTAGACACCCCCCCTAAATGTACGTTGGCTCTAAACTCTCCAGGTGGAGCACTTCTCTGCATTGTGGCAACCACCTTGCCGTCTACCACAAAACAACGTAAATCCTTACCATCAGCCTCTTTGATGAATTCTTGCACCAAGATGTTAGCGTTTAGACTTTTAAATGCATTGATCACGCTTTCTGCTGCTTTTTTGGTTTCGGCCAGTACCACTCCTTTTCCTTGTGTGCCTTCCAATAGCTTAACAATCAGTGGAGATCCCCCCACCATTTCAATCAAATCAGAAGTGTCTAATGGAGAGCTTGCGAATCCTGATGTAGGAATTTGAACTCCTTGTCGAAGTAAAAGTTGTAAGGAAAATAGTTTGTCTCTCGATTTAATAATTGCATCTGAAGTATTAAGACAAAATACCCCCATGCTTTCAAAAAGCCGAATTAGTGCACAGGCGTAAAAAGTTTGAGAGGGTCTGACTCTTGGAATTATAGCATCTAAATTGGAAATACTTTTTCCACCTCTATACTGTATCTCGGGACGGTTTGCATCAAGTTTCATAAAACATTGTCGAATATTATAAAACTCAATTTGATGACCTAGTTGCTCAGCGGCTTCTATGAGTCTGCGATTACTGTATAAATTCGGATTACTAGCCAATAGTCCGATTCTCAATCCAGATTCTTTTATTAAGGGTTTGTTGTAGTGTTGGTGAATTTCATCTTTGCTGATATCCCCAAGTAAAAATTTTTGCTCTGGATCAACAATAAGCTTTCCAGACATCGCCTCACGACCCAATAACATGCGAAACCCCATCGTATGTCGATTCGTTAGTGTAATTTCAATATCCCATGTTTGATTTTGTATTGTCAAAGGAGTACGAATTACAAATCGCTGTTCTCTTGTTCCACTCGAACTCTTTACAACTCTACGGTCAACAACAGGTGCCAAACATTTCACCTTTCTCTTCCCGTCATGTTGGATTGGAAACACATCAAACTCTACCCATGTTTCTCCGTCCCGTAACAAACTTTTGATGTTAACCGCGTGTAAACTTGAGGTTTTTGCACCGCTATCAATTCTTGCATTGATATGAGGTATCTTGAGGTTTTTTAAACCTACCCATTCCTCGGCGCCAACAATGATTTTTTTAGACATTTATTATAATTAGGGCGCAAAAATCGAAAAAAACTTGTTAATAAATGAACAAATTAAAGTTATGATTTAGCAGGGTCTTTTTCGTGATCAATAGTCAATTGAAGATTTTCACTCTTACCGTCCCAGTCAAAGATAAGTTTAGCCCCTTTTGGTATTTTACTTTTTACGATTTCTTCAGCCAAAGCATCTTCTATATATTTCTGTAAAGCACGTGCCAGCGGGCGCGCACCATATTCTGCATCAAAACCTTTGTCATTAAGAAATTGAATGGCTTTTTTCTTCAATTTTAGAGAAAAACCTAAATCATGGATTCTGTTTTCAAGTTCCTTGAGTTCAATACCAATAATTTCAGCAATGTGCTCTTTTTGTAAGGTGTTAAATATTACAACATCGTCGATTCGATTGAGAAACTCTGGAGCAAAGGTCTTTTTTAAAGCGTTTTGAATCACACTTTTGGTGTGTTTGTCTGCCTGGGATTTTTGAGCGGATGTTCCAAATCCAACACCCAGACCAAAATCCTTTACCTGTCTGGCTCCGATATTTGAAGTCATGATAATGATGGTGTTACGGAAATCAATTTTTCGACCTAGAGAGTCAGTGATAAAACCATCATCCAAAATCTGTAATAACATATTAAACACATCAGGGTGTGCTTTTTCGATTTCGTCTAATAAAACAACTGCATAGGGCTTTCTTCGCACTTTTTCTGTCAGTTGGCCACCTTCTTCGTAACCAACATAGCCTGGAGGTGCTCCAATCAGTCGAGATATGGCAAACTTTTCCATGTACTCACTCATGTCGATTCGAATCAATGAATCTGATGAATCGAACAATTCAGTAGCCAAGACTTTGGCTAGCTGTGTTTTTCCAACGCCGGTTTGACCTAAGAATATAAATGAGCCAATCGGTTTGTTGGGATCCTTTAGGCCTGCTCGGTTTCTTTGTATGGCGCGAACCACTTTTTTGACAACCTCACTTTGACCTATAATTTTTTGTTCAATTTGCTCTGTCAGATTGGAGAGTTTTATTCCCTCTGACTCAGCCACGCGATGCACGGGAATTCCTGTCATCATAGAAACTACTTGAGCTATATCTGACTCACTAACTGTTTCTCGGTTTAGCTTTTGGGTTTCTTGCCATTCTTCTTGGGCGAGAAGCAATTCTTTTTCGATCCTTTTTTCGTCGTCGCGAAGTTTGGCAGCTTCTTCATATTTCTGCCGCTTGACAACTGTATTTTTTTGATCTCGTACTTCTTCCAGTTTTCCCTCAAGGGTTACGATCTCTTTAGGAACATCCATGTTGTTGATGTGCACTCTAGAGCCAGCCTCATCCATAGCGTCAATGGCTTTGTCGGGCAGATGCCTGTCTGTCATGTAGCGGTGTGTTAGTTTAACACATGCTTCTATTGCATCATCAGTATAATTGACGTTGTGATGCGAGGCATATTTTTCTTTAATATTTTGAAGTATTTCAATGGTTTCTTCCACAGAAGTAGGTTCTACCAACACCTTTTGAAATCTACGCTCTAAAGCTCCATCCTTTTCTATATGTTGTCTGTATTCGTCTAGAGTGGTTGCTCCAATACACTGAATTTCACCACGTGCCAAGGCGGGTTTAAACATGTTGGAAGCATCCAGGCTACCGGTTGCGCCACCAGCGCCTACAATGGTGTGAATTTCATCTATAAAGAGAATGATGTCTTCATTTTTCTCCAATTCATTCATTACAGCTTTCATGCGTTCTTCAAACTGCCCACGGTATTTGGTCCCCGCGACCAAACTGGCAAGATCCAAAGTGACCACACGCTTGTTGTATAGAACTCTTGACACTTTCTTTTGTATGATGCGTAGCGCCAAACCTTCAGCAATGGCGGATTTCCCTACTCCAGGCTCTCCGATTAGAAGTGGATTGTTCTTCTTGCGTCTGCTCAGTATTTGAGAAACGCGCTCGATTTCTTTGGTTCTGCCAATCACTGGGTCTAATTTCCCAGCATTGGCCAAAGATGTAAGGTCTCTCCCAAAATTGTCAAGTACAGGGGTTGATGATTTTTTGGAAGACTTACTTTCAGAAGCAGAAGTAAAGGGGTTGTTTTTCTTAGGGCTGTTTTCCTCTTCTTGATCCTCTGGATAAGCTTCTGAAGATGGCATTTCCAAATAATCATCTTCATCATTTTCAGAAGTCAATAACTTGAACTGATCTTTAACTGTTTCATAATCTACTTGTAATTTATGTAAAAGCTTAGTAGTTGGGTCATTTTCATTTCTCAAAATACACAACAGCAAATGAGCCGTGTTGATTGAAGGATTTTGAAAAAGCTTGGCTTCTAAAAAAGTAGTTTTGAGTGCTCGTTCAGCCTGTCGTGTCAGGTGAAGATTTTTTTTATGATTAGGAACTTGTTCGTTGGATGGATTGGCAGGACTTAAAATCTCTACTTTCCTTCGCAAATAATCTAAGTCTATTTCTAAGTTTGAGAGTATGGTAATAGCTTTACCACTTCCATCGCGAAGTATTCCGAGCATGAGGTGCTCAGTACCGATAAAGTCATGTCCTAGTCTTAAAGCTTCTTCTTTACTGTAGCTTATTACATCTTTGACTCGAGGTGAAAAATTATCATCCATATGAAACATTTTAGAAGTGATTGTTCAAAAACCGAACCATTTATGGCTAATAGACAAAAAAATAACAGAAAATACAAGTTTTAAGTTGTTAAAAATCATGGGGTTTTTTTACGAATTATGTTGATAAGTATGTACAAAAAGATGCTTCTTTGATGCGCGATTTACTTCTTATTATATTAAATTAGCATCACTTTAAAATAAATAGAATTCATTAGATGGCTACGGAAGATAAGTTGATCCCTATCAACATAGAGGATGAGATGAAGTCGGCATATATCGACTACTCAATGTCTGTCATTGTGTCACGCGCATTGCCTGACGTTCGTGATGGAATGAAACCTGTTCATAGGAGAGTTTTGTACGGTATGCATGAACTGGGTGTTCGCTCCAACAGTTCTTACAAGAAATCCGCGCGTATTGTCGGTGAAGTTTTAGGAAAATACCATCCTCACGGAGATAGCTCCGTCTATGATACGATGGTTCGAATGGCTCAATCATGGAGTCTTCGTTACATGATGGTCGATGGTCAAGGTAACTTTGGGTCAGTGGATGGAGACAGCCCTGCAGCGATGCGCTATACAGAGGCGCGTATGCGTAAAATATCCGAGGATATGCTGGCTGATATTGACAAAGACACCGTTGATCACCAGCTTAACTTTGATGATACACTCAAAGAACCTAAAGTACTGCCAACACGAGTACCTAATTTGCTTATCAACGGTGCTTCTGGTATTGCCGTAGGTATGGCCACCAACATGCCTCCTCATAACTTACGTGAAGTCTCGTCTGGCATCATTGCCCAAATTGACAACCCTGACATCACGATTGAAGAATTGATGCAGCATGTTAAAGCGCCAGATTTCCCAACTGGGGGGACTATTTATGGTTATGAAGGTGTACAAGAAGCTTTTCATACAGGAAGAGGACGTGTGGTGTTGCGAGCAAAAGCCGATATACAAGAAGTAGCTGGTCGTGAATGCATCATCGTAACGGAGATTCCTTACCAAGTCAATAAGGCCGAGATGATTCGAAAAACGGCCGAGTTGGTAAACGATAAAAAAATTGAAGGCATTTCTAACATACGTGACGAATCAGATCGTAAAGGAATGCGAATTGTTTACATCCTTAAAAGAGATGCCGTTCCTAACATTGTATTGAACATGCTGTACAAATACACAGCGCTTCAATCCTCTTTTAGTGTAAACAACATTGCCCTTGTCAACGGAAGACCAGAGCTGTTGAATCTGAAACAACTGATAGGTCATTTTATCGATCACAGACACGATGTGGTCGTAAGACGTACCCAATATGAGTTAAAAAAGGCTGAAGAACGTGCCCACATATTGGAAGGACTTATCATAGCTTCTGACAATATAGACGAAGTTATTGCACTGATCAAAGCTTCTCCAAATGCTGATGAAGCTAGAAATAAGCTTATAAAGC
>Ga0208880_1000295_pt1 | contig 10208 bp, 8 predicted proteins | sample Knorr_S23_td_Sur_FD_185606 | JGI IMG/M metagenome (GOLD analysis project Ga0208880, IMG submission 185606) | Marine microbial communities from Southern Atlantic Ocean transect - Knorr_S23_td_SurfaceB_ad_5m_LV_B (SPAdes) (version 2) | ecosystem: Environmental > Aquatic > Marine > Oceanic | place...
GGTGCCGTTGCGGGCCCATTCGAACAAGGTGTCAACCGACACCTCCTTCACTTCAAAAAACTCATGCGGCCCGGGATCCCCAGCGTCGATCCGGCGGGCGTTTTCCACCAGTATCAGGTGGCAGCGGTTTCGCTGAATGGCGGGATTTGGATGCACGATGCTCAAGACGCGGGCGTTGTCCCCCTTGTATCCACTTTCCTCATACAACTCACGCACGCCACCTGTGAGCGGATCCTCACCTTCATCAACCACCCCAGCCGGCAATTCCCAACTGAAGTCGCCCGTGCCAAACCGGAATTGCCGGACCAATACGCAATTGCCATCCTCCGTCAGGGCAATCGTCACCGCCCAGTCACTGACATCCATGACGAAAAAGTCGTCCGATGAGGACTCGCGCTCGTTGATCCAGTTTTCCCGAAGAATCTTGTAGACCCGGCAATCCGCGTGAAGTTTTGTTTCACGCCTTTCCCAGGCAGCTAGATCCTCATTGTCCATAGTCTCGTTCCCTCATTGTCTAGGGAATGACGATCTTCTGGCCGATCTGAAGCGCACGGGGATTGACCGTCGGGTTGGCCGCCATCAAGGCGCTCAGGCTGACCCCAAACTTCTTGGCCACCTTGCTCAGCGTGTCGCCACTCTGGATAGCGTAAACGCCATCTTCAGGGGATGCCGTGGAAGCGCTTTCTGTCGTACCCGCATCAGCCGATGTCGCAGCCACCCGCGTACTGGGTTTCCAGTTCTCCAGCTTGTCGACCAATTCAGTCATCTTGCCGGCCAATTCATTGATGGCATCCCGGTTCGAGCTGACCTTGCCTCCCAGATCATTGAAAGCGGCTTGCGTGTTCTCCTGAATCTGGCGATCCGCACGGCCCAATTTGACAAATTCCCCGCCCAGTTTGACCAGACGCTCGTCGACTCCCGCAACTGTTTTTTGAAGATCCTCGGTCTTGTCCGGGGCAGCGGCCAGGCGGGCTTCCAATGCCTTCACCTCTTTTTGCGCCTGATTGGCCAGAATAATACCGGTCACGCCGACTATAATTCCGAGAAGGCCAACCATAATGGGGATCAAGCCGCTTTTGCCACCGCGTTCGGACTGTTCTTCTGAGGTTACTGAATCTTCAAAATCATCCATCATGATGAGTAACCGTACCCCGGCAAACCGCTCTGGCAAGCCCGTATAGCCGTCCTGAATCCCTTTGTCCCCCGAAAATCTCCATTTTGGGGATTTTTGGCTTGCCCAGAGCACTCAAGATTCCCTTATTCATTCCCTTCCTAGTGCCGGATTAGCTCAGTTGGTAGAGCAGTGGACTCTTAATCCATTTGTCCAGGGTTCGAGCCCCTGATCCGGTACCACTGGCCAGCTTAGCTCAGTTGGTAGAGCAGCTGATTTGTAATCAGCAGGTCGTCAGTTCGAATCTGACAGCTGGCTCCATCCTTCGCTCCTCTCCCGCATACGCGGGATCAGGGCTACGGATGGCAAGCCATAGATTTTTGTCCCCGACTTGTCGGGGCAACAAAATCGAGTGCCCGCCGAAGCTCGCAGAGCGTAGGGGCGTAAATGGAATACCCCGGACCGCCCTCACTTCGGCACATAGACCCATGCGCCGTTTTCGGTGATGTATTCACTCGGGCAATACATCCAGTGATTCAAGTCCTCGCACCAGATCCAGGGATCGTGTTCGACATAAAGCCAGCCCAGCCAGTCGCCCGTATCCACCCAACCATCATAGGTTGGCTCAGGCCACCAAAGCTCCGTAACCGACAGGATTTGGTTAACGGCCACCCCAGTCATTGTTTGTTCAGCCCCGGAGGGCCATTCAATGCGGATTTCCTCAACCGTTGTTGCGTCCCCGAGACCAAAGTGGGCGCGCAACTCCGTGTTGTGACCGTTGATCTCGCGCAATTGGGTAACCTCCTTGCCACCGATAGTGGCGGTTGCGTAGACCTTGGCCCCGAAGGCCGAGCCATTGGAGATGGTACCCATTAGCGAAAGCAATAGCCAGTTGTTCTGGTTGCCGCCGTCGTTGCGGTAGAGGGCACAAGGCTTAGGTGACCCGCTTAAGTTATCTTGATCAAATCCATCCGATACAATGAGGTCAAGGTCCCCGTCATTGTCATAATCCGCCCAAGAGGCAGCCCAGCTATAACCGTTCCGGAGCACCAGCGGGATATCGGTTAAACGGGAGAACACACCATCACCCTCGTTGTGGAACAGAAAATCATATTCGTTTTCATATGTGGTGATGAATAAGTCTATTTTTCCGTCGTTGTCATAATCCCCCCATGCAGCGCATGATGATTTAATTGATCCCGTCGACTGAATAGCATCACTTAACACTTCCGTGAAAGTGCCCAGATCGGATTTCAAGTAAAGACGGTTGCCCTGGGGGCCAACCACTACCAGGTCAAGATCGCCATCGTTGTCATAATCAGCGGAAGAAATGTCGATATCATTGCCACGATTGATGGGTGGGCCAGAGGCTGGTGACAGGTTCCCGGAACCGTCATTCAGATATACCATCGGCTTGTTCGTCTGACCAACAAGGAGATCGACATAACCGTCATTGTTGATATCCGACATGACCGAAAGATGCGAGTGTGTGTAATAAGTTTCGGCATGTATACTTCTCAACATGGTTCCATCACCATTATTCATGTAGATAAAATTGCTCCGATCACCCGAGCCTGTTGTAGCCACGTATAAATCCACGAATCCGTCGCTATTGAGATCACCCCAGCAGGCGGAATTTCCCCACTTGGACTCATCTGGTGGAACAATCTCACCGGGAGGAATTTTCGCAAATGTCCCATCTCCCAGGTTTTTGTACATGCGATCGGGTGTATCAAAACTACTGAGAAAAAGATCCAGATCACCGTCATTGTCATAATCGGCCCATGCGGCCCAGCCGTCGGCCGGAGTGTCCTCGGCTATTGCTCCGGATTCGACCAATGAAAAGGTCCCATCGGCGTTATTGCGATAAAGGCGATTGGCCTCTGTGCCAATGTGCGTAAGAATGAGATCAACGAATCCATCTCCGTCGTAATCGCCCCATGCCATTCCGAAGTAGTGGCCGGCATCCGTGGCCAGTTCACCCTCGCTTATCCGCGTAAACGTGACCCCTTCCTGGGCCCACAGCGCTACATCCAGCAGCACGCCTGCTGCCAGGCAGAATCCCAAAACCCGCTTCATGATCGTTCCTCCCTTTTGATCTTAAACTGCGTTTAACTGGTGTTTAGGGGAACAGGGATACCTAACAATATCAGCGAAAATTGTCAAAAGCGTGCGGAGGCAAAACGACGAATTGAGCGAGACTAATAAGGCCCATAAGCAGGCCATCAGGTCGAAAATCTCACCGGTTGCAATTTCCAGCGGTTGAGGTGTATGCTCCCGGTATGAAATCACGTACACTACTCTCTCTTGCAATCGCTCTCGTTCTCTCACCGGTCATTGTCAGCGCGCATTGCCAGGTCCCCTGTGGGATTTATGCGGATGATGTTGTCTTTGGTGAACTGGAAACGGATGTGGCCACGATCGAAAAGGCCATGCAACAGATTGTTGCTTTAGCCGAATCGGAAGACAATCACCAGCAGCTGACACGCTGGGTCATGAACAAGGAGTCGCATGCCCAGAATATCCAGGATCGGATGTCCGCCTATTTTTTAGCCCAGCGGATCAAGCTGTCCCTGAAGGAGAGTGACCCCGCCCGGTACAGCGGACTGGTTGAGCTGTCCCACAAGATCACCGTGCTGGCCATGCAGTGCAAGCAGGGAACGGATTCAGCAAAAGCAGCCGCCTTGCATGACGCCCTGCATGCCTTCCAGGAACTCTACACCAAGTAGTGACTTAGCGGACTTCCGGCGAGGATTTCTTCGGCTTTTTCTGGGAGCCTCTTAGAGTGTTGCTTCCGCTAACGGATGCTTCCGCTGCCTCCAATACCGGCGCGTTCATGGCCAACCGGAATCCAATTTGATTGGTAGCGGTTTCAGGAAGGGTCAGGAAGGTCGTGGCAGGCTCCAGGAATTTTTGAGCGTCCACTTTGTTCAACCAATTGCCACCCTTGTGTGCGCGATTGGTGATTGTCCCATTAAAAATCCACTCGGAAATACCGCCCGACATGTCATGAAGTCCCAACTCGTTGGCCAATAAAGTCCCCGCGGGCTTGGTGCCCCGGTCCTCGAATGCAAAGAGAACGCAATCTGAATTGGTTGAGTTGTCCCAGTAAATGGCCACATCAGTGGCCGTGTTGCTTCCGCTGTAGGTATATCCGGCCGAACTGAGGCCACCGGTTGCGGCAAATTCCCATTCATCTAACCTGAGGAGTCGGTATCCGTCCGCACTGGAGTCCACAAACGTGTCAATGACCAGAACATCACCCGTCTTGTAAACCACCGTCTGGGTTGCATCCGTGTAATAAACCGGGCTTTTTCCCTCCTGCTCGCTTCGGGCATTGCACCATTTGACAACGTCGAACCAATTGACCGTATGAACCGGGTGATTCAGGTCACAACCGGCGTGCGATCCCAGAAAACCGTATCCATTGGTGATCGCCCAATTATAGGTACGATCCCACTCTTCCTTGGTCACCTCGTATTTGCCAATTTGAAAATCAGCAAACGTTTCGCCGGTGGCATCCACCGTGATAAAGTCCTCAAAGGCCGTCTCCACCCTGACCTGGAAAAACTTTTTCCCGCCCGAGACATTGTGGGTGCCCTCGTCGGCCCCCGTCCAAGTTGAGAGATCCGTACTGCTTTCCAACTCAAGCCGCACTTTTTTTCCCGGATGCGTTGTATCCGCCAGCACCGTATCGCTGGTCGCGGGTACGCCGCCGTCCACCGGAACGATCTTGGCCAGGACATTTGGTTGGGAGGAGGAAACATCCAATGTGCCTTCAGCAAGCGGTGCACCCCCATCCGTCTCAATATTAACGGAAACTTCACCGGCGGCCGCACCAGCAAGGTGTGCAACAACCAGACTCAGAGAAAGAATTAGGAACGGGCGATAGCAGTTCATACTGCGCCAAGACTTGAAAATTACCAATCCCTGGGCAAGCCGAATCCCCAAAATCAAGGGGTTTTGAGAGTTCTTTTAATCGGTATTTGACATTTGCCGGTAAATTCTCGCAATTCTCCACTTCCAATATTCATCGGGGCGTAGCTCAGCCTGGTAGAGCGCTTGCTTTGGGAGCAAGAAGTCGTCGGTTCGAATCCGGCCGCCCCGACCATGCTTCGCTCTCCGAGCTACGCATGGCGCAGCCATGCGGGAGCGAGGCTAGAGCGAAGCATGCCCTGCGAAGCCCAAAGGGCGAAGCACGGGCGCAACGGCCCACAAATCGAAGCACGGGCACGGCCCGGCTTCAATTGGGTTTTCCCCGAAAGCTTGTCAATCAAGCCAACAGTCCTCTAGGTTAGCTGCAGCATGCCAAAATCGAAGGGAACGATAGGAATCTTGACCGCCGGAGGAGATTGTCCCGGCCTGAACGCAGTGATCCGGGGGGTCAGTAAGGCAGCCATGCACTATGGGTGGAAGGTCATGGGAATTCAGGATGGATTTCGTGGATTGGTGGAGAACCGAATGGCCCCCGTTGAAAACATCCAAGTCAGTGGAATCCTGACACAAGGAGGGACCTTTCTCGGCAGTGGCCGCGACAAACCGCACAAGATGCCCATGGGTGGGAAGGTCATGGACATGACCGACGTCGCCTTGGCCAACTATCACAAGCAACGCATGGACTGCCTGATTTGCCTCGGCGGAAATGGGACGCAAAAGAACGCCCACCGGTTGCAGAAGGCCGGGATGAATCTCATTACCCTGCCGAAGACCATCGATAATGATGTTGCCGAAACAGACATCACGTTCGGATTTGATTCGGCCATGGCAATTGCCACTGGAGCGATTGATCGCCTGCACACCACCGCCACAAGCCACCACCGTATTATCGTATGTGAAATCATGGGCCACGATGCAGGATGGCTCTGCCTTGGCGCGGGAATCGCCGGTGGAGCGGATGTCATCCTGATCCCGGAAATCCCCTACAAGCTGGATGTCGTTGCGGAGAGCATCCTCAATCGGCGCCGCACCGGTAAGCGGTTTTCCATTATCGCGGTCGCCGAGGGGGTTCATCCATTTGATCCGGAAGCCGAGCACCATGAGAAAAAGAAAAAGGTCTCCAAGAAAGGTCTCTCTCCAAAGGCGCTGGAGCTGATGGAGCAGGCAAAAAACAGCGGTGTTCACTTGGTGCAGGAGCCCGTAGCCAGCCGCATTGCCCGTCAACTGCAAGCCCTCACCGGGGTGGAAGCCCGCGTCACCTCCCTTGGACACGTTCAACGAGGCGGTACACCGACCCCGTTTGACCGGCTCCTGTGCACGCGGCTTGGAACAAAAGCCGGAGAGCTTTTAGCCAACAAGCATTTTAATGTCATGGTGTCGGTAAAGGGCACCGAATGTGTTCCGGTTGATCTTTGCGATGTGGCCGGCATCAAGCGCACTGTTCCGACAGACCATCCATGGTTGCAGACCGCCCGTCTGGTGGAAACCTGCCTCGGTGACGAGGTCGTCTAGGGATCCCCCTAAAGACAACTCCTGAATCAATTATGACGGGCCAAGACTGGAATTCCTCGATCAATGATCAGGAACTCCACTGACATTTATATCCTGCCTTTGGCAGGCTGCACGTTTGCAGACTGACCAGCGGGAAGCCTTTTTAAGCCCCTTGGCGAACCACTTCCTCGGCGATCTGGACCGCATTCAGGGCGGCGCCCTTTAGTAGCTGGTCACCGACCACGAAGAACGCCAGTCCGTTGTCCAGGGCGGAATCCACCCGGATGCGACCCACCCCGCACTTGTCCTTTCCGGAAAACTGCAGCGGTGTCGGATAAACGTTGTTGGCCGGATCATCGCAGAGTTCGGCTCCGGAAAATGCTTCAACGGCCTTGCGGGCGATTTCCACGTCCACCGGACGTTCAAACTCCGCATGAACGGCAATCGCATGGGCACGCATGACCGGAACACGGACACAGGTCGTGGAGGCCGCCAGTGTGGGCATGCTCATGATCTTGCGACTCTCGTTTAGCATCTTATGCTCTTCCTTGGTGTATCCGTCATCGAGGAACACGTCCACATGCGGAAAAAGGTTGAAAGCGATTGGATGAGCGTAGTTCTCCGGCTCTGAAACAGTTCCTTCGTTCCATGCCTTCAACTGGTTTTCCAGTTCACGCATGCCGGCCACACCGCTTCCTGAAACCGCCTGATAGGTACAAGCGACGAATCGCTTCACCCCGAACGCCTCATGCAGGGGCTGCAAGCCCATCAAGGTGATGGCCGTTGAACAATTCGGATTGGCGATGATGCCCTTGTGGCCCTTCACAGCCTCGGCATTAATTTCCGGAACGACCAAAGGCACATCCTCATCCATGCGGAATGCGGAACTGTTGTCGACGACTGTACATCCCCGCTTGGCGGCCTCAGGAGCCAAGGTCTTGGTAATGGTTGCCCCAGCGCTGAAGAGCGCGATATCCAGATCGTCGAATGCCTCAGGAGTGGCTTCCTCGACGGTGAATGTCTTGTCTTCATAGCGGATTTCCTTGCCTGCTGACCGGCCCGAAGCCAATAATTTGAGCGAGGAAAAAGGGAAATTCCGCTCATGCAGCAAACGAATGAGTTCCTGGCCGACCGCACCGGTCGCGCCTACTATGCCAACTGAAACAGCCATTTTTGTGAACGATTTTGATGATTACCTGAAGTGCCTGCAAAAGCACCAGTTAGAACGAACGCAAGATGTGCTCATTGTAGCGCTTGGCGAGAAAAAACTGGTTCACTACAAGGGGATGGACGTTCAGGAGACCTACCCAGTGTCCTATGGCAAGAACCCCCGGTCCTGTCAGGAGGGATCCGAAGGAACCCCATGGGGGCTCCATGAGATTGCTGATAAGATAGGTGATGGTGCTCCCACTGGAATGATCTTCACCGGTCGCGTCCCTGCGGGGGAATGCTGGCATGAACGCCCGGATGCCGGTCCGCAGCAACGGAACTTCGTCACCACCCGTATCCTGCGGCTGGGAGGGCTGGAGGAAGGCCTCAACGCCGGGGGCACCGTCGATTCCTACGACCGCTACATCTACATTCACGGGACCAACCATCCGGAGGTGTTTCCCGAAAACATCTCCTCCGGATGCCTGCTCATGCTGGATGATGCCCTCATTCAGCTCTTTAATTCGATTGAGCAGGGTTCCCATGTTTGGATAAGCCCGCCGAAGTGAGGCCAGCGTCCGGGATTGCCAACCGGGAAAACGGGATTATCTTCTGACATTGTGCACATCAGCGTCCTTGATCTCTATACAATTGGAATTGGGCCCTCCTCCTCTCATACCGTTGGTCCAATGCGTGCTGCCAACCAGTTCGCTTCGAAAATCGTGCACCTGAAGCCAACCCGGTTGCGAGTTGAACTGTTCGGATCACTCGGCCTGACCGGAAAGGGCCACGGCACCGATGGCGCAATCATTTGCGGGCTGATGGGCGCCCATCCTGAATCCGTGGACCCGTCCAGTATCCCGTCAGTGCGGCAACACGTCGAGGATTCCAAATCCCTTACCCTGCCCAACGGGGAAACGATTGAGTTCAATCCTTCGTCCGATTTGAAATTCAACCGGAAACAACCCTTGCCCCATCACCCCAACGGCATGCACTTTTCGGCCTATGGAGCTGATGGAGAGGTATGCCTTTCCGAAAAAATCTACTCGCTTGGTGGCGGGTTTATCATCCATGAGGAAGATATCGGCCAATTGCCCGGCCCCATTGAAGTTCCTTATCCCTTTTCCAGTGCCGAAGAACTGGTTGGCCAGGCGGACGACACGGATCTGCCCATATCTGAGATGGTTCTGGAAAATGAGAACGCTTGGCGAAATCGAGAAGCAACAGTCTCCCAACTGGATTCCATCTGGAAGGCCATGCAGGAGTGCGTCTCTTCCGGATTGCAGGCCGAGGGATTTCTTCCGGGACCCATGAAGGTTCCCCGTCGGGCACCCACTCTCTATGAGAAACTGTGTTACCGACCGGAATCCGCCCTCAAGGATCCCCTGGCCATACTCGACTGGGTGGATGTCTATGCCATCGCTGTTAACGAACAAAATGCGGCCGGCGGACGCGTGGTCACCGCCCCCACCAACGGGGCCGCCGGCATCATTCCCGCAGTGATGCATTATTGCGACCGATTCCTGACACCCCGGTCTCCCAATTGGCATCGCGCATTTCTCCTGACCGCTGGAGCCATCGGTTTGCTTTTCAAGGAAAACGCCTCCATCAGCGGGGCCGACGTCGGATGCCAGGGGGAGGTCGGAGTGGCCTGCTCCATGGCCGCCGCAGGCTTGGCCGAGTTCATGGGCGGCTCACCCAGCCAAATCGAAAATGCGGCCGAAATCGGGATGGAACACAACCTCGGCCTGACCTGCGATCCCATTGGCGGATTGGTCCAGATTCCCTGTATTGAACGCAACGCCATGGGTGCCGTGAAGGCGATCAACGCCGCGCGCATTGCCCTTCGGGGAGATGGACGCCACACAGTCAGCTTGGATGCCGTCATCCGCACAATGCGTGAAACCGGCAAGGACATGCGCAAGAAATACAAGGAAACCTCGACCGGCGGCTTGGCCGTCAACGTGGTCGAGTGCTAGTTCTTATAACGAAAAGCCCCCGGCCAGCAAATGCCGACCGGAGGCCTTTTAAAGGGTTCCTTCTGGGAGTGGATTAAAACCTCACCCCGGCGCTCAGCTGCCACTTCCGGCCAGCGCCCTGCAAAATGAGGGTGCTGGCTGAAAACACTGGCTCCTGACCGATCCAATAATCCTTGTCGAACAGGTTTTCCACATGCAGACGGACCCACCATGAGTCCGCATCATATCGCAATTGGGCGCTCCAGAGAATGTACCCGGGAATCTTCAGGGCACGTTCCATGTCATGGTAATATGCCTCCCGCCAAATCGGGCCACCAGCCAACTGGAATCCACCGGGCAATTGCCATGCCGCATAAAGGTGGGCAGTGACTTCCGGCAATCCGGCGAATACCATGTCCGGATTGTTGGGTGCGGAGCGTCCGCCAGTGGCATTGAGAATTCCACCATTCAAGGCCCAGCCCTCCTCCGTCTGGGGCAAGGCCCCAAATCCAAGGACGTCGGAACGCAGGTACACGCGCTGTGCGGTGAAAGCCCCCATCAAG
>Ga0208880_1000298_pt1 | contig 10186 bp, 10 predicted proteins | sample Knorr_S23_td_Sur_FD_185606 | JGI IMG/M metagenome (GOLD analysis project Ga0208880, IMG submission 185606) | Marine microbial communities from Southern Atlantic Ocean transect - Knorr_S23_td_SurfaceB_ad_5m_LV_B (SPAdes) (version 2) | ecosystem: Environmental > Aquatic > Marine > Oceanic | place...
TGGGGGTACACCTACACAAAGTTTTACGGCTACCGGAGGGACCAAAGGACTCCGTTGGGCGATTCTGGACGATACGGGAGCATCTACAGACAACTGGGAAAATTTTGGATTGTATGGAACACTAGGCAGCCCTACGCATTTTTATAGTTTTAACAATGTTGTTATAATGATCGACCAATTGGAAGGAGAAGAAGTAACCATCAACTCGGTGGTAGATAATTTCAACATAAGTAGAACGGATGCTAGTGGTACTTCTAATGCAAACAGGCCCAACGACTTTCCAAGTATTGTGGGCAAAAAATTAGGGGTTTGGATCGAAGACGACAACATCTATTTTACATTGACTTTTAACTCTTGGGGATCCGCTAATGGTAATTTTTCCTACACCCGTTCTACAGCTTCAACATTGAGCATAGATGCCCCTTCAACACCAACCCGCATTATACTTCTGCCCAATCCCGTACAAGAAGAACTACACGTGTTGGGGATAACCAACACCCAACACTACACCCTCTACAACCTGCTGGGCGTAGCAATCGCCAGCGGAACGGTTTCCGAAAGTACGCCTATTGCTGTGCAGCAGCTAAACAATGGCATCTATTTCTTGCACTTGGAAAACGGCAAGACCCTAAAATTTATTAAAACTTAAACCCGAATTCTTATGAAGCCTATTTTTACCCTAACCGCCTTTTTATTATTAAACAGTCTTATTGTTTTTGCCCAAACCGATGTGGTTACAGGACTCAATGCGCCTTTTGGCTTAATTTTTAGAGGAAATGAACTATATATTTCGGAGTTTAGTGGAAATAAAATTTCTAAAATAGACATTACGGAAACCAACCCTTCTGCTACCGATGTGGCAATTGGACTTAGCAACCCATATGGTTTAGTCTTTGATGGAAATGTTTTGTATATAGCGGAGTTTGGAGGAAATAAAATTTCCAAAATTGATGTTACCGAACAAACAACAACTCCTACTGACGTCCTAACAGGAATCGGAAACCCTACAGGATTAGCCATTAATGGAAATGAACTGTATGTTGCTCAACGTAACGAGGCTAAAATTTTGAAAATTGATATCTCTGCCAATACACCAACTGCATCCGATGTTGTTACAGGACTTTTAGGACCTGCAGGCCTAAACTTTCATGGAAATGATTTGTATGTTGCTGAATCGGGAAGAGGTAAAATATTTAAAATTGACATTACAGATGAAACACCTGCCGCTGTAGATGTTGTAACAGGCATCTCCTCCCCTGATGAAGGTTTACTTATTGACGGAAATGACCTGTATATTTCGGATGTGGGAGAAAATAAAATTCTGAAAATTGATATTTCATTGGCTGCTCCTACTGCCACTAATGTGGTAACAGGATTGGCGTCTCCTGTGGGTTTAGCACTTTTTGGAAATGACCTCTATATAGCTGAGCATGCTGATAATAAAATTTCAAAATTTGATGTAACCACCTTATCCTTAGAACCCACCCAAACTAAAACACTTGGCATTTATCCCAACCCCGTACAAGAAGAACTACATGTGTTGGGGTTAACCAATCCCCAGCCATATACCCTCTACAACCTGCTTGGCGTAGCAATAGCCGGCGGAACGGTTTCCGAAAACACGCCCATTGCTGTGCAGCAGCTAAACAATGGCATCTATTTCTTGCAGTTGGAAAATGGCAAGACCCTAAAATTTATTAAAACTTAAACCCGAATTCTTATGAAGCCCTTTTTTACTCTTATTGTTTTTATACTGACCTCTTGTCTGTATGCCCAAACCCCAACGACAGTTCTTGAAGGAATTGACGCTCTTGCAGCACCCATGGCCTTTCATGGGGATGAGTTGTATTATGTTAGTAATAACGATCACGTTTATAAAATCGATGTGACCGAAGCCAACCCCACGCCCCAAGCTGTTTTTAGTACAGATACTGAAGATTCCTCAGGAATATATGACATGGCGTTCCACGGAGATGTACTTTATTTAAGTATGTCTGATGTTGTAGGCACCCTTACCGAAATTGTAAGAGTCGATCTTACTGCCAATACCCTCGCCATAGAAAATGTGGCTGCTTTTACGATAATTAGCAGTCCTATTGCTTTTTTGGGTGACGATCTGTATATGATAACAAATGGGCTTATTAAACTAGATATAACAGTTGGACAAAACCCTCCAGCCCAAACGGTTACCTCATCACTGCCAGAAGAAACTACGAACGATGGTTTCTCTGATTTCACTTTCCATGGCAATGTGTTGTATATGGCATCTTTCATGTCAAGCCAAGGGGTCTATCGGATTGATGTGACTGCGGAAAATCCAGGATTTGAAAAAATCGTAGAAAGTGGAAGTGTCAAGGCAATCGCCTTTAGTGAGAACAGCCTATATTTTGATCGGGAAGCCAACAGAATACAAAGAATTCAGGACGTAAACGGAGGAACGCTCAAGGGTGCAGATCTGGTATCATCGGGAATAGACAATATAGGTCAAATGGCCGTCCACAACAATATCATGTATATCGCAGACGGAGGAGCCGATAAAATTCTAAAATATAACCTCTCGCCTTTTGAAGGGATTTATAAACCCAATGAACCTCCTGTATTTAAAGGGGATGATTTGTATTATGTCAGTGATGATGCTCACATTTATAAAATTAGTGATGTGACCGCTGAAAACCCCGTTACAGAAGCGGTGGTTAGTTTCCCTGACGAAGACGGTTTTAGTATCATAAACCTCGCTTTTTATGGCGATGACGCCTTATACGTAAGTGAGTCTGACAATGTAACTGGTGACAGATTTTCAAAAGTCGATCTGACTACCAATCCTCCTTCTATAGAGGAGGTGTTTATGGCAGAACTTTTCCTTAATACACCCATCGCTATTTTAGGGGACGATCTGTACTTCGTGTCCGCAGAGACCGGACAAACTCAGGTTCATTCGCTCTATAAATTGGATTTGACTGTGCCTACACCAACAGAAGAGGAGGTTGTGGAACTACCAACTGATGTCTTTGCCAATTTTATTTTTGATGGTAATATACTGTATATGGCGTCTATTTTTAATGTAAATTCAGGTGTTTATAGAGTAGATGTAACAGCGGAAAGCCCCGTCGTCGAAAGGGTATTCAGAGATGGTCCTGATGTTTACGGCATCGCTATTGATAACAATAGTTTGTATTATTCAACGAGAACTGAAATTTATAGAATTTCAGATATAAACACAGTCACAACCACAGGTGGAGAGGTTGAAATAGGACTAGACATCCTCAACCCTGAGCTGGCTGTCCATAACAACTACCTATATATTATTGACGATACATCAGGACGCAACAAAATTCTAAGACATCAACTCTCGATATTCGAAGGGATTCATAGAATTAATACCCTTACATCTCGTGGAAATGATTTGTATTATACCAGTGGTGAATATCATATCTATAAAATTAGTGATCTGACCGCTGAAAACCCCGTGGTCGAGGTGGTGGTCAGTTTTCCTAACGAATTTAACATGGTTATGGGTAGCTCAAACTTAGCTATTGAAGACTTCGTTTTTTATGGTGATAACACCCTTTACGTAAGTGAACTTGACAATACCACTGCATTCAAAATTTCAAAAGTCGATCTGACTACCGACCCTCCCACCATAGAAGAGGTGTTTTCTACAGCGGATTTCCTTAATTCATCTCTCGCCATTTTAGGGGACGATCTATACTTCATGACAATCGGGGAGTCTTCTGAGTCTATCCTCTCTACATTGGACTTGACCATTCCCACTCCAACAGCAGAGGAGGTCACAACACTGCCAGAAAATATTGTTGATTTTGCTTTTCATGAAAATATTCTATACGCAGCATCTTCAGGAGATAGCAACAGCAATGGCATCTATAGAATAGATGTTACTGCAGAGACGCCTATAGCCCAATCGATCATTTCCGGAGATAATGTCAGAGGGCTGGTCTTCGATGGTAAGAGCCTATATTATTCGCGAGGCACTGGAGTTGGTATGATTCATAATGCTACTTTGGAAGCACCGCTAAGCGGCTTTGACTTTGTGACAGGGTTAAGCAGTCCCCGCGATCTTACCATCATCGGAAACACCCTCTATGTCGCAGAGACTGGCACCGATAAAATCTTAGCCTTTGAATTGCCAACCATATGGGATGGGGCTAACCAAAGCTTTACCAAAGCCCCAAACGCAGACTGGTCTTTGCAAACCAACCAAGACCGCCTTACCGACCAAGTGTGGATTACCCGCCAAGACGCCAAACCCATTTACAACTACAAATGGTGGCAAGACACCTTTAGCACAGATGCCACAGAAAACGACCTGAAGTATGAATTTTTTGAAGATGGGGATAATGGGGCTACACCTACACAAAGTTTTACGGCTACCGGAGGGACCAAAGGGCTCCGATGGGCGATTTTGGACAACACAGGTGCATCTACTGACAACTGGGAAAATTTTGGATTGTATGGAACCCTAGGTAGCCCTACCCATTTTTATAGTTTTAACAATGTTGTTGCGATGATTAGCCAATTGGAACGAGCAGAGGAAGTGACCATCAACTCGGTGGTAGATAATTTCAACATAAGTAGAACGGATGCTAGTGGTACTTCTGATGTAAGCAAAGGGAGCTTTCGCAATATTATGGGCAAAAAGTTGGGCGTTTGGATCGAAGACGACAACATCTATTTTACGTTGACTTTTAATTCTTGGTCAGTCGGAGATGACTCAGGAGGAGGTGGTTTTTCATATACCCGTTCTACCGATGATTCAACACTGAGCATAGCTAGTCCACAAGCGCAATCCCGTGTTATACTTCTGCCCAACCCTGTGCGAAACCAATTGCAGCTATTTGGGCTTAGCGGCTCTCAACACTATACGATCTACAACCTGCTGGGTGTAGCAAGTGGGCAAGGAACGATAGCCAATGGCGGTATCGTACCTGTGTCTGACCTGCCAAAAGGCTTTTATGTGCTAAAATTAGAAGGCGGACAGGCTTTAAAGTTTGTTAAAGATTAAAATATATTATCATGTTAAGACTTTGCTGGGAATGTGAAAAGCCCTTGTCGGGGCGGATTGACAAACGCTTTTGTGACGATGCTTGTCGGAGCAACTACAACAACCGTCAGAACCGAGACCACAATCAACTGATGCGCAACACCCACTATGCCTTGCGGAGAAACTACAGAATCTTAATGAAGCTCAACCCCAAGGACAAAATCAAGATTTCTCGCAAACGCTTGTTGGAGGAAGGTTTTTCATTCGAGTACATTACCCAAATGTATCGTACCCACAAAGGCGCCTTGTACTGCTATGTGTACAATCAGGGATATTTGGATCTGAAAAATGATTGGTTTTTGTTGGTCAAACGTACTTAGCGCCAGCGTTGGTTTAAAGGTTTGGAATATAATATGTACATTTGAACGTACAATAAGTAGTACAAGACATGAAAGCAATCAGTATTTCCACATTGCGTAAAAACATCAAAGAACATTTTGATTATGTTTCAAAATCTTTGGAGGTGATTGTCGTTCCTAGAAGCAAGGAGGAAGATGCGGTTGTCATCATGTCAATTCAGGAGTACAACGCCCTAAAAGAAACCGAATATCTGTTGTCCTCCAAATCCAACAGAGATAGGCTGATGGATTCTGTAGCCCAAATCGAAAGGGGTGACCTGGTCGCCTATCCGGACACCAAAGAATAAAACCTTCATGCACATCGAGTTTACTACATACGGATGGGAAGATTTTTCTTATTGGTTGGAAAACGATATGGATACGGTTGTTAAAATCAAGGCTTTGATTGGCTCGATCAAGCAACAGCCCTTCAAAGGTTTGGGTAAGCCCGAACCCTTAAAATATGGGCTGAAAGGATTTTGGTCTCGAAGAATCACTTCAGAACACAGACTGGTCTATAGAATATCCGGAAAACGGGGCGTGGATCAAAAATGCACCATCATACAGTGTCGTTTTCATTATGAGGGATAGCAGGCTGTTGGGTGTAATCATGCCTGATGCTCATTGAAGAAGATATGAGTATGTGTGGTCAAACGTACTTAGCGCCAGCGTTGACTTCGCAATTTTAGGGCGGCAAGGACGACATCTCGACGGCTGATTTGGCCGACCAACAAACCATGTTTAAGGACTGGCAAACGCCGTCGGCTGTTTTGGTGAAACTGGCGGGCAGCATCAAAAATGGTAGCGTCGTGAGCGATGGTATTGACAGGCGTGGTCATAAAGTTGGCCACGCTTTTTTCTAAAATAGGCATGTTGAAATAGCGACTTTCTGAAATCTGTTTCATACAATCCGCCTCAGAGATGATCCCAATCAGCTTGCCACTGGCGTCCACTACTGGACCACCAGAAATCCGATGTTTGGCAAAGGTTTCCATGATTTGAAGGATGGATTGTTCGGGTGAAAACGTAATCAAATCACGGGTCATATAGTCCGAAACGAGCAAAGGTGGGTTGGGAGCCTTAGGGGCTTTGGCACGGGCGCCTTGAAAACTTTTTACTGCCATAATGTGATTCTTTAGGCTTAAGATACAATTTTTTTTCAAACCTATTCATACGCTATCCCCATAAAAGACTGTATTTTTGGAAAATGACATCAAATGTTGCCGTATTGGGATGTGGTTGGTTGGGGCTGCCCTTGGCAGAAATGCTGTTGAAATCTGGATACTTTGTCCGTGGCAGCGCTCGACAAAAAGCCACTCTAAACCAACTTGAAAACATCGGAATAGAAGCACATATGATCGATTGTCAAGAAAACCATATTGAAGGCAATATAGACGCTTTTTTAGAAGGGGTTTCTAGGCTCTATGTCATCTTGCCCCCAGGCATACGCAAAAATCCAACTCGTGATTTTGTTGCTGTTATCCGGCTTTTGTTAACCTATGTCAACAAAAGCCAAGTCAGAGAGTTGGTGTTTACGAGCAGTACGGGGGTTTTTGGGAGTCAACAGGGTCTGGTGTTGCCAGAAACCCAACCGAAGCCCGATTCAGAAAGTGGTCGGCAGTTGGTCGAGGTGGAAAAGCGGTTGTTATCAGAATTTTCTTTTTCCACACAAATTCTTCGATTGGGTGGGCTGATTGATCTTGATCGGCATCCGGCAAAGACACTTGTGCGCAAGGATGTCATCATGGAACCACAAGCCCCCGTGAATCTGATTCATAGGACGGATGCCGTGGGTTTGTTAATGCATTTGCCCGCACATGCTCCTTGGAAGGCTGTGTATCATGGAGTGACTCCTTGGCATCCTTCAAAAAAGGACTTTTACAACCAAGCTGCCAAAGAACTCGGGTTGACTCAACTGCCCTTTAGTGAAGCTGTTGGAACCACTAATAAATTGGTCAAAGACCCTCGAATTGAAAACATGTTGGACTATCACTTTAAAGAGCCTAGACTGGGTCTTAAAGATTGGGCTGAGTAGCCAAACGATTGTAATGTCTGGCAAAGGTATTCCATGCTACGACCACCTCGTTCATGGCTTCGGAAAATTTAGCTTGTGTGTATTGTGAAGGGTCTGAAAACCGTACGATCCCAATCCGTGTACGAAAGACCTTATACCTGCCTATCAGTTGTGGTATTTGTAGGTCATCAGGGAAATCAGTAGGATTGATTTTATCCGCCTCTTGTCCAATCGTCTGAAGTTGTACTGCTAGGTTTTTGTATTGTAGATTGGGCAACTCGGATAGTTGTGCAAACAATGGGGCAAAAACTTGGTTTTCGTCTCCTATTAGAGGTGTCAGCTGGGGTGTATTGGAAAAAAACTGCATTTCTGCGTTGGTTTCGTCTGATTTTTCATCGGGAGGAGCCTGACGATTTGTACAAGCTGCCAACAATAAAAAAGGTAAAAAGATCCAGATTTTCACAAAGCGAAGATACGGCCTAAATACAATTTTTCAATCGAAAGAAAGAGATTTGGTCAACAAGACCATTAGGAATGCACCTTGGTTTTATAGCCTGGAAAAGCTTCAAGAGCCATTTTGGGTGTGCGATCTTCATAAAACAACCCCCAATGCTTTTCGGGTTCATTCGGGTCCGAAGAGCCTTTCCATGGTTCGTCAAAGGCCTCGAAAACAAAAGTGAGTACCTTGTTTTCATCAGTCCATCTGCAGAGCGCGTCGTAATACATCTTTTGAAAAACCACATTGGCATGGGCTTTGGGAAAACCACGGCCATTGGCTTTGGTGGTCCAACCGGCTTCTGTGATCACAACCAGCTTCTCAGGATACCGCTTAGACACCTGCTGGTAATTGCTTTTGGTATGTGCCAAAGCATGGTCAATAGGGATGTTTTCCCAAAGAGGATAGGTGTGAATCGATATAAAGTCCAATACTTCAACCAAGGGAGCCAGTTTGTCTAGCCAAGGAACATAATTTTCGCAGAATGTAATGGGTTGTTCAGTAACTGCTTTTACTTGTTTTACATAGTCAATCATAGCATCTACAGAGACCATGTTTCCTGACCATTCGACACAGGATTCGTTGCCTACAGCCAATGAAAAAATAACCTCTTGATACTGGTTAGCCCAACGAATGAGCGTATCCACTTGTTGTTGATTGATTTTCTTGTTTTTGGCAATTTGTTCATCACTAAACGTTCCACCCCACGGACAATGGGGGTTGGAAACTTCACCCTCTAAATAGGCGCCTAGCATGACTTTGAGAGGTAGTTTTTCGTCTCTAATAACCTCGAGTACGGTCTTGGCGTGTGGATCACAACTGTAAAGCCTAATGTAAGCCCAATGATTCTTTACGATGTGAAGATCTTCTTCGATTTGAGCACGCTCAGGATACTCCGCGCCAGGTCGTTGACCCTCTCTAAACCCGGAATAGCATATGGCCATGCCTTTGGGGATTGAAAGTACTTTGGTGTAATCCATGAACGATAGATCTTTAGAGCCGGATTAAGCGTTAAACTTCAGTTTTTCGTCTTTGTCCCAGAGGCCCCAGTAAGCTCCTACGTCTCCTTCAGCACCTACTTTCCAAGGTTCGTCAAAGGCAGAGAAATAAAACATTTCGATGTTGTCTTCTTTTGACCAAAGCTGTGCGTTGATATAATACTGAAGTGCATTCTCGTAAGAGGGTTGTGCGCCTCCAAGGCTCGATCCTTGGCTCGGCCACCCTGTCTCTGTGATGATTACTTTTTTGCCTCCTCCTACATCTTTGGCATGGTGATACATTTGCTTCATATAGACGAGTGAATAATCAATGTGGCAAGCCTCCCAGTAGGGGTAACAATTGGCTAGAATCACATCGCATACTTCTGTGATTTTGGGTCTGCTTGAAAATTCATAATAAGCATCTACATAACCTACCTCTATGTTGGGAACCGCTTCTTTAAAGCGAAGGATATAGTCGATGAGTTGCTGCTCGCTAAGCTCTTTTCTGTACATTACCTCGTTGCCCACAGCGGCAACATCGACATGACCTTCACGACACAACTTAATGAGCCCTTCTAACTCCTTCTCGTTTTGCTCTAAATCATCGCTTAACCAGGCACCTACTAAGGTTTTGAGGCCATATGATTTGGCCAAAACGGGGATTTGCTCGTTGCCCTCCGTACAAGAGAATGTACGAATCCATTGGGTATATGGAGCAATACACTCCAATTTACGACGTATTTGAGCTTCACTCAGTTCGTCCCCTGGGTTTTGTCCTTGATCGTAGGGGCTAAAGCAAATTCCGTGCATTTTGGACTTTAATAAGGTCGCTGAAATTTCTTGTAGTGTTTCTTGGTTGTGTTTGGATTGTGAAAACCCGGCAAGAGATAAATGTTTTTCTTTTCTATAAGACATGGAAATTGTTATTTATTGTTACGTTTTGCAAGAATCTCACTAACTTCTTTAGCGCTCGATTCGTTTATTTCATAATTTTTCATCACATATATGGCAATGCAAGTTCCAATGACTGGGAGTACCGTATAAAAAATGCGAAGTCCCGTCATGGCAGTATCTGTTTGCTCGGGTAAAGACGCATCGAATCCTACAGCACTCATGATGATTCCGCTAAACAAGCCTGCCAGTGCAGTGCCAAACTTGACCATCCACCAATACAAAGCTCCAAATGTGGCTTCTTTTCTAGGCAGTCCGTTATTGAGTTCGTCCAAATCACAGGTATCTGCAGTCATGCTCATCATAAGAGTAAATAAGCCGCCTATTCCAAACGAAAATAAAGGAAGA
>Ga0208880_1000300_pt1 | contig 10121 bp, 9 predicted proteins | sample Knorr_S23_td_Sur_FD_185606 | JGI IMG/M metagenome (GOLD analysis project Ga0208880, IMG submission 185606) | Marine microbial communities from Southern Atlantic Ocean transect - Knorr_S23_td_SurfaceB_ad_5m_LV_B (SPAdes) (version 2) | ecosystem: Environmental > Aquatic > Marine > Oceanic | place...
AATTCACCGAAAGGAATATTATGAAATTATGGATCTTGTTAATGCTTCCCATCGCTTTAATCCTTTGGGGATGTGGCGGCGGAGCCGACGTTGAAATATCGGTTGCCGATGCCGAAAAGGAATCCACCAGCATGTCTGTGGATGACCTGAAGGCCAAGGCCTCCGAATACAAGGCCGCCATTGCGACCAAGTTGGAACAAATTGAGCCTTTGACCGCCAAACTTCAGGAAATTCCGCTGGCCCAGCAAATGGGCGAGGAAGCCAAAGGACTGCAGGCGGATATTGCTGCTATCAATGAAGACGTGGCAGCCCTCAAGGAGCGGCTGAATGTCTATCTCGAAGCTCTCAAGGAACACGGCATAACCGTTTCCGACATCAAGTAACCCTCCAAGAAAAGGATAACATGAATCCAATCGTACTCATTATTCTGGCCATCCTCTTACCGCCGTTGGGCGTTTTCCTGAAGGAAGGGGCTGGAAAGAATCTGGTCATCAATGTCATTCTTTGCCTGCTTTTCTGGATACCCGGAGTTGTTCACGCCCTCTGGTTAGTGACCAAAAAGTAGGCTCCAGAAGAAGGCTACGTAATTTTCACCCCGGCCGGTTACGGTCGGGGTTTTTTATTCCGCACCTGCGGCGCGCTTTCGTTCGATCCGTCCGGCCCCAAGGATGGCCAGTTCGTAGAGGATGGACATCGGGACCGCCAGGAGAATGAAGGTGACGGGATCCGTGGTCGGCGTGACGACGGCACCAATGCACAGGAACAGGACGATCGAGTATTTCCGGAATCCGATCAGCTGGCTGCGGGTGAGGATGTCCAGGAAAACCAGGATCATCAGGACCAGGGGGAACTGGAATGCAATGCCCACGCCCATGACCATCCACGTCAGGAGCCCGTAATAACTGGCGGCCGTCCACATGGGCGCAAAGCCCAGTATCTCATTGAAAATGATCGAGGCCCGCAGGGCCGCCGGTACGAGAATGAAAAAACTGAAGGTGGATCCGAGAAAGAACAGGATGAACGCCAGCGTGCAGGCCGGTTTGAGCAGTTTCAATTCACGCTCGTTGAGACCCGGTGCCACGAACTGCCCGATGAAATACAGGACAAAGGGCAGGGACAGGGCGAAGCCGCCTCCCAGCAGAAGATAGAAAATGACCGAAAAGACCCCGAGGATGGAGGTGTTGATCAGGCCCGACATCTCCAGCTCACGCCCCCCCACCGCAAAATCGTAAGGCCAGCGAAGGACATCCGAAAACTGTGCCAGGAAGACCCCGATCAGGATACAGGCGATCCCGAATGCGCAGATGCTCTTGAAGAGGGTCCAGCGCAGGTCCTCAAGGTGATCGAGGAAGCCCATGTGCCCGGATTCTTCCTCGATTTCGGGCACATCTTCCACCTCCTGCTCGGCATCCTCGAACAGGTCCTCAGGGAATGGATTTTCCTGGTTGCTCATATATGCATGTTACTCGTTGACACGTAAGGGAATAGGTCTAAGTTCGCCAGTTTTTCTCAATAGAAGGCCAAACCCGGTCATTTAATATACAACTCGAATCAAGTAACAACCATGCCAGCTAAAGCCAGCAAAAAGAAAGCCAAGAAAGCCGCCCCGAAGCGCAAAGCCGCTTCCAAAGCCGTCAAGGCCGTATACGCGTTCGGTAAAAAGACCGACGGAAACACAACCATGAAGAATCTCCTCGGAGGCAAGGGGGCAAACCTTGCTGAAATGGCCGCCATCGGGCTGCCTGTGCCTCCCGGATTCACCATCACCACGGAAGTATGTACCTACTTCAGTAACAACAAGGGCAATTACCCGAAGGGGCTTGAGGCCGAAGTAAAGGCTGCCGTCAAGCAGGTTGAGAAGGAACAAGGCAAGCAGTTTGGCAGCAAGACCAACCCGCTCCTCTTCTCCGTTCGCTCCGGTGCGCGCGAGTCCATGCCGGGCATGATGGATACCATTTTGAATCTTGGCCTGAATGACGCCACGGTCGTGGCCTTGGCCAATAAGTCTGGCAACGAGCGTTTCGCATGGGACTGCTACCGCCGCTTCATCCAGATGTACGGAGACGTTGTCATGGGTGTTCAGCCGAAGGGCGAGCACGACCACGAGCCGTTCGAGGAAGTCATGGACAAGCTCAAGAAGGAATTGAAGGCTGAGACCGACAACGACCTCACAGCTGACGACCTGAAGGAACTGGTCAAGCGCTACAAGGCCCTCATCAAGAAGTGGACCAAGAAGAGCTTCCCGCAGGATGCCTACGAGCAACTCTGGGGTGCCGTTGGCGCTGTTTTCAATTCCTGGGGCAACGAGCGCGCGGTCATCTACCGCCAGAAGTACAACATTCCTGCGGAGTGGGGTACTGCTGTCAACGTTCAGGCCATGGTCTTTGGTAACATGGGTGACACTTGTGCCACCGGTGTGGCCTTCACGCGTGACCCGGCCAACGGTGAAAAGGTGTTCTACGGTGAGTACCTCATCAACGCCCAGGGTGAAGACGTTGTGGCAGGCGTTCGTACGCCGAAGCCGATCGCCCAGCTCGCTGACGAAATGCCGCACGCGCACGCTGAACTGGAGAAGGTTTGCAAGAAGCTGGAAAAGCACTTCCGCGACATGCAGGACTTCGAGTTCACTGTTGAGGACAACGTTCTTTACATGCTGCAGACCCGTAACGGCAAGCGCACTGGATTGGCCGCTGTTCGTATTGCGGTTGAAATGAACAATGAGCGCTTGATGACCGAGAAGGTTGCCGTGACCAAGATTCCGGCTGAGTCGATTGACTCCCTGCTCGTCCCGATTTTCGACCCGAAGGCGGAAGCCGCTGCCAAGCCGATTGGCGCAGGCCTGCCGGCTGGTCCGGGTGCCGCCAGTGGCCACATCGTGTTCTCCGCCAACATGGCTGAGAAGGAAGTGAAGGCTGGCCGCAAGGTTATCCTGTGCCGTGTCGAGACTTCCCCGGAAGACTTGAAGGGCATGCTCGCTTCAGAAGGTATCCTGACTTCCCGTGGTGGGGTTAGCTCCCACGCCGCCTTGGTGGCCCGTCAGTTGGGCAAGGTTTGTATCTGTGGTGCCAGCGAAGTCGTGATCGACTACGCCAAGAAGACCCTGCGCTCAGGAAAGACCGTTCTCAAGGAAGGGGATTTCATCTCCATCAACGGTACTTCCGGTGAAATCTTCGCCGGTGCTATCGATACCACCGATTCCGAAGTGAAGCGTGTGCTCGAAGGCAATCTGAAGCCCTCCAAGAGCTACACTTACCAGTTGTTCGCCACCGTCATGAAGTGGGCTGACAAGCACCGCAAGCTGGCCGTCCGCACCAATGCAGACACGCCGGAAATGGCAGCCAATGCTGTGGCCTTCGGTGCCGAGGGCATTGGCCTTTGCCGGACGGAGCACATGTTCTTCGAAGGTGACCGCATCGACTACATGCGTCAGATGATTCTGGCCAGCAATGAAAAGGATCGTCGCGATGCCCTGAAGAAGCTCCTTCCGTTCCAGCGCAAGGACTTCGCTGGCCTGTTCAAGGCCATGAAGGGCCTGCCGGTCACCGTTCGCTTGTTGGATCCGCCTTTGCACGAGTTCCTGCCACACGACGACACAACCCGTCGCCAGTTGGCCAACAAGCTCGGCCTGAGCCAGGAGTACATCACTGAGCGGGTAAAGGCTCTCCACGAAGAGAACCCGATGCTTGGTCACCGTGGTTGCCGTCTCGGCGTCAGCTATCCGGAAATCACCGAGATGCAGGCTCGCGCCATCTTCGAGGCAGCTGCTCAAGTGGGTAAGCTCAAGAAGCCAATCAAGGTGAACCCGGAAATCATGATTCCCCTGGTTGGATTCAAGCAGGAGCTGAAGGACCAAGTGGACATCGTCCATCGCGTGGCCAAGGAAGTCATGGAAGCCAAGAAGGTGAAGATCAGCTACACCGTTGGTACCATGATTGAAATCCCGCGTGCCGCCGTCACCGCTGACGAGATTGCCGAAGTGGCTGAGTTCTTCAGCTTCGGTACCAATGACCTCACACAGACCACTTTGGGTCTGAGCCGTGATGACATGGGTTCCTTCTTCGACGATTACCGCAACAAGGAAATCTTCAACCAGAACCCGTTTGCCAGCCTCGACCAGAGCGGTGTTGGCCAGCTCGTCAAGGGCGCCGCTGAAAAGGGCCGCTCGGTAAAGAAGAACCTGAAGCTCGGTATCTGTGGTGAGCACGGTGGTGATCCCGATTCGATCGGATTCTTCCACTCCGTTGGATTGAACTACGTCAGCTGTTCCCCGCCGCGTGTTCCGGTTGCCCGCTTGGCTGCCGCACAGGCCGCGATCAAGGGCTAAAGCGTGTAGTTTAAATACAGCTACAAAATTTCAAAGGCGTCTTCGGGAATCCCCCGGAGGCGCCTTTTTTTGTTTAAGATCTTAATCTTAGTCTTGATCTTAGTCTTAGTCCTTGCCGTTAAGATTTAGACTAAGACTAAGACTAAGACTAAGATCAAGACTAAGACCAAGACTAAGATCAAGACTAAGACTAAGACTAAGATTATCTACAGCAATCCCAGTTCCATTTTCCCCTCTTCGGAGATCATGTCCTGATGCCACGGAGGATCCCATACGATGTCCACGTGGGCTGTGGTGACTCCGGGAACCTGTTCAACCTTGTACTTGGCATCCTGGGCAATGGCGGGTCCCATGCCGCAACCGGGAGCAGTGAGGGTCATGTCCACGCGAACGTGGTATTCCCCTGAGTCCGGTTCCTGGATCACCTCCATGGTGTAGATCAATCCGAGGTCGACAATGTTGACCGGTATCTCCGGATCATAAACTTTTTTCAGGGCTTCCCAGACCTTGTCATCATCGGGTGGTCCAATGTGGGCCTCAGCGGAAGCATTTTCAGAGGGAATGTTTTCCTCGGCGATTTCTTCACCCAGTGCATCCGCATGCCGGCCATTGATTTGGGCCATTCCGCCCTGCCATGTTACCGTGAAATTTCCCCCGAGTCGATGGGTGATGGTGACAGGTGTCCCTTCAGGAATGACGACTTCGTCCCCGTAAGGTACGATGGTGGCAGGAATCTCCCGACTGACGATTGTTTCGGAGTTCATAGTGGATCTGGCTGGTTTTAATCGGTGAACTTGTGCTGAACAAGCTCACGAACATAGTTGGCAAGCTGCTCGTTATCGAGCTTGCCGATAATTTCCTCGAAGTATCCGAAGACCATCAATTCAATGGCTTTCTTCTTCGGAATCCCGCGGGCAAGAAAATAGAACATTTCAGCGTCATCCATATTGCCGGTGGTGGCTCCGTGGGAACACTTCACATCATTGGCCTTGATTTCCAGACCGGGAAGTGAGTTGGCTTCAGCGTCCGGACTCAACATGAGATTGTTGTTGGTCTGGTAGGCGTCGGTTTGCTGGGCGTTTTCCTCCACAATGATCAGTCCGGAAAAGATCGTCCGTGACTGGTCGATCAGCGCATTCTTGAACAGCAAGTCACTGCGGCTGTTGGGCGCGATGTGGGTTTGCAGGGTACGCTGGTCAATTTCCTGGGATCCGGTCGGGACGTTCAGGGCATACATCTCCACATTGCTGCCGCTGCCGAAGATTTTCCCATGAACTTCCTGGCGGGCGTGTGAGGAACCCACGTTGATCAACGTGCTTTTGGCGTTGGTGTCGCGTTGGGCGTTGTTGGTGTTCAACTGGAAGCTGAGCGTCTTGGCATTCCAGTTTTGGACAATCGTGTGGGAAGGCTTGGCTCCGTCACCAGCATACAGGTGGGCGTTGGCGATGATGAAGTGTTCGGTTTCCTTGTGTGCGGCCTCCTGAAACTCCACCAGGCTGGCCTTGGCGTTGGTGCCGGTGACGAACAGGGTGTGCGGGAACAGGGCGGCCTTGTCGGCCACGGCCCAGTTGTAGGCCATGAAGGGTGCCTCGATCTCCAGATTGTCGGGGACATACAGGAAGACGCCATTTCGCAGCAGGGCCAGATGCAGGGCCTCGAACTTTTCCGATCCCAGCTCGGGTGACTGCTTCATGAAGTATTCCCTGACCAGTTCCGGATGCTTGCGAATGGCATCAAACAGGGGCATGAAGATGACGCCCTTCTTCCGTAGATCCTCATCCAGCTCAACCGGGGCGGCCAGCGCATCATCAGCAAGGATGATCCGTCCGGCGACCTTATCCAGTCGATGGGATTCCTCCACCAGATGGGCCGTGTCCTCATCAGCCTGTGCAGCCGTGCGGTAGCTTCCGGTATTGGTAAAATGCTTCACGTTGGCAAAACGCCATTTTTCATTGGTCCTGACCGGATAGGGCAGTTCCGTGTAACGGTCCCACGCTTCCTGCTGGGCCGATTTGAACCACTCCTCTTCGATGCCGGTCTGCTCCTGATGAACGGAGAAGACCTTGGGATCGTCCAGTGAGGGATGTGATAGTACTAATGTGTCGGACATTATCGTTCTTTCAAAAAGTGTTTCTCTTGGATTAACCCACTGAGCCTTCCATCTCCAGGTCGATCAGGCGTTTCAACTCAACGGAGTATTCCATCGGGAACTCCCGAATGAGATCGTTGACGAATCCGTTGACGGCCAGACTCATGGCGTCGCCTTCCGGCAGTCCGCGCTGCATCATGTAGAAAATCTGCTCGGCACTGACCTTGGATACGCTGGCCTCGTGCTGGACCGTACTCTGGTTGCCCTTGACCGTGATGGCCGGGTAGGTGTCCGTGCGCGAGTTGGTGTTGATCAGCAAGGCATCACATTCGGTGTTGTTTTTGCACCCCTTGAGTTGTCGTGGAATACTCACTACACCCCGGTAAGTGGAACGGCCCTCCCCAATGGAGATCGACTTCGAAATGATGTTGGACGTGGTGTTGTCCGCCGCATGAATCATCTTGGATCCGGTATCCTGGTGTTGCCCGTCATGCGCCAGGGCAATGGACAGCACTTCACCCCGTGCCCCGGGACCGCGCATGATAACGCCCGGGTACTTCATGGTCAGCCGGCTGCCGATGTTGCAATCGATCCATTTGATCTCCGCATCGTCCATGGCCAATCCCCGCTTGGTCACCATGTTGAAAACATTGGCGGACCAGTTCTGCACGGTGATATACTGGATCTTGGCTCCCTTCAGGGCGACCAGTTCCACGACGGCGGAGTGCAACGTGGTCGTTTCAAACTTTGGTGCGGTACAGCCTTCCATGTAGGTGACTTCGGCACCCTCGTCGGCGATGATCAGGGTGCGCTCAAACTGTCCGAAGTTTTCCGCATTGATCCGGAAGTAGGCTTGCAAGGGTTGCTTCACCTTGACTCCCGGGGGAATATAAATGAACGAGCCACCCGAGAAGACAGCACTGTTGAGGGCGCTGAACTTGTTGTCGCCTGTCGGGATGACCTTGCCGAAAAACTTCTTGAAGATCTCCGGATGCTCCTTCAGGCCCTCGGTGGAGCCGACAAAAATAACACCTTCCTTGGCCAGTTCCTCCTTCATGTTGGAGTAGGAGGCCTCGGAATCAAATTGCGCTTCCACGCCGGCCAGAAAGGCCCGCTCCTTTTCAGGGATGCCAAGCCGCTCGAAGGTTTCCTTCACGTCATCCGGCACTTCGTCCCAACTGCGGGAAGGGCGCTGCCCTTTGGATAGGTAGTAACGAATGTTATCGTAGTTGATATTCTCGATGTCCTTGGACGCCCAGTGCGTCGGGTTCGGCTTGTCCTGGAAAATCTTCAGGGCCTTCTTGCGGAATTCCCTGACCCAGTCGTCCTCGCCCTTAACGTCGACGATATAGTCGATCGTTTTCTCGTTCAGGCCGACGCCTGCATCGAATTCGTAATCGGTTTCGTAGTGAAAATCCCCTACATCCCGTTCGACGTTAATGTCCGGTGTGGTGCTCATGATTTGATTGCTCCCTGGCGGATGCCAATTAAACGGATGCCGTTGCGGCTGATTCTTCCTTGACCCAGTCGTAGCCCTCGGACTCCAGCTTTTCAGCCAGCTCCGGCCCGCCGCTCTTGACGATGCGGCCATCGAACATCACATGCACCTTGTCCGGCACGATGTAGTTCAGGAGGCGCTGGTAGTGGGTGATCAGAAGGATACCCAAGTCCGGTCCGCGCATCTTGTTCACTCCGTCGGCAACAATCTTCAGGGCATCAATATCCAAGCCGCTGTCCGTTTCATCAAGGACCGCATACTCCGGTTTGAGCATGGCCATCTGGAGGATTTCGCAGCGCTTCTTTTCGCCTCCGGAGAATCCTTCATTGACTGAGCGGCTGGTGAAAGAGCGGTCAATCTTGAGCAGGTCCATCTTCTCATACAGTTCCTTGTAGAAAGCCGGCGCACTGAACTTCTCTCCTTCTTCGAGACGGGCAGTCAGGGCGGCCCGAATGAAATTGGCGATGCTCACTCCCGGGATTTCACTCGGATATTGGAATGCCAGGAACAATCCGGAACGGGAGATCTCGTCTGGTTCCATCCCGACGATTTGCTCACCATCGAGTAGGACCTCGCCACTGGTGATTTCATAATCCTCATGACCTGCCAGCGACTTGGCCAGAGTGCTTTTACCGGTTCCGTTTGGTCCCATGATGGCATGCACTTCACCCTTTGGCACGGACAATGAGAAGTCCTTGAGGATCTGTGTCTCGTTGATACTGACGTTGAGGCCTTTGATTTCCAATTTGCTCATCTCTAATATGCTTTTTGTTTAAATCTTAATTCTACTTAGCCGTTTTCGTTTCTGGCATTGCCGTGAAAGTAAAGTTCTATGCTGTCCGCCTTGTAGCCGTCCGGGAGGATCTCCTTCAGGCGGTGCATCAGATCCGGGGGAAGATCCACATCGTACACCCGCCCCGTCTTCTTGTCTTGGAAGTGCGCATGCTCATGCAGGTTCGGGCAGTAGCGGGTCGATTCCCGCTCGTAATTGACCGCCCGGACCAATCCACAGCCCACCAGTGTTTCCAGGCAGTTGTATACAGTGGCCAGCGAAATGGAGTCCATTCCGTCCTTGGAACGGGCATAAACTTCGTCCGCTGTGGGATGATCACGCTTGTCCAATAATACCGCAAAGACATGCTCGCGCTGCCTTGTGGAGCGCAACCCATTGTCTATAAGTGCTTTATCGAAAGCTGCCTTCGCTTCAACTGGAAGAGGTCTAACCATTCTTACCCTTACTAAATTAGAATAATTCCAGTTTTCAATAAGGGAGTGAAGAAAAGTGAGAAAAAAGAGCGACAGGGGGGGACTTAAAAGAGGGAATCGGCAGAGGATCTGATCTGCGGGGAGTCAATTTGAGAGGTGATGAGTCTGGCTTGCTCGGGTTGGCCGAGTTCGATAAAGCATCTGGCCTGATGGAGGCGAACGGCATCGGCTTGGAGGGGTGACAGCGCGTGCTGGGACAGCAGGTTTTGCCAGTAGGAGAGAGCTTCCCGCCAATCGGGATTGCCGACATCGTAGAATGCCTCCCCGAAGCGGAATTTAAGGGGGAGGGAATCGGGTTCGAGTTCCTTGGCGGCCCGGAAGCAATCGAAGATGGCCTTATCGATATCATCCGGGAGGAAAGCCTCGTCCTTTATGAGTTCCTTGCGGTAAGCGGCGAGGATCTGGCCCAGACCGTACTGGTAGGCGGCGACATCGGGTTCCATCTTGACGGCATTGTCGGCGAAGACGACGGCCCTGGAGTAGTCTCCCTGCTCGGCGCAGATGGTGGAGAGTTGCTGATGGATGACAGCGACCTGCTCCCCGGATCGCTCGGCAATCTTGGCGGCAATGAGGAACTGAGTCCGCGCGCCTTCCAGATCGTGGAAGCGGGTAAGAAACTTCCCGTATAGCAGGCGTGAATCGAGATCATCCGGATTACGGGAAAAGAAGCTGGCGTACAGTTGGTCGACCTGGTGAAAGAGGCGCTGAATCTCCGTGAAGTCGGCATCGGGATGGGCGGCCCGGGCATCCAATTCACGCTCCCTGCGGAGGATGTCGATCAGTTGCTGGTCCTTCAAGGAAATGGACGTGCTGGACGTCTCAGCAGCGGGCTCCGCAACGGGGCCACGGCAGGCGGTGAAGGCAAAAGCCATGCCGGAAAGGAAAACGGCCGCCAGCAGGCGTGAAAAGGATGAGGGCATCATCAGTTTAATCCGCATGCGCCT
>Ga0208880_1000301_pt1 | contig 10116 bp, 7 predicted proteins | sample Knorr_S23_td_Sur_FD_185606 | JGI IMG/M metagenome (GOLD analysis project Ga0208880, IMG submission 185606) | Marine microbial communities from Southern Atlantic Ocean transect - Knorr_S23_td_SurfaceB_ad_5m_LV_B (SPAdes) (version 2) | ecosystem: Environmental > Aquatic > Marine > Oceanic | place...
GCACTTCCCTGATGATGAAGATCGTGATCATCCAGGACCATCTCCGCGTGGGAGGAACGGAACGCCAGAGCCTGTTTCTGGCCAAAACTTTCCGGGAAAAAGGGCACGAATCAACTGTCCTCACCTTTCGTCCGGGAGGACACCTTTGTGATGAGCGCCACCTGGAAGGCGTCCATCTGGAAGCGCTGCAGCCCTTTGACTCAAAGGTCTCATTTTGGGCTCCGCGGTTGCGAAAGCGGATTGAGGCGCTATCCCCGGATGTAATCCTGTGCATGGGGCGAACCGCCAATTCATATGCCGGATATATTCAAAACGCTTATCCCTCGATCCCAGTTGTGGGGACTCTTCGAACAGGAAAACTGGTATTTCCCCTCCACCATTGGTCCATGGGAAAGGTCCGGGCAGTTATTGTGAATTCCAATTGGTGGAAAAGACGACTCCTGGAAAGGAATTTCCCGGAAAGCCGGATTCATGTGGCCCATAATTCACTGCTCCTGGATCGCAGCGAGGAAGAGCACGACGTGCGCCGGGAAGCGCAACGGCTGCGATACGGGGTCGATGACGACACCAGCGTATTCCTGAATGTGTCGACGTTCCGACCCGGGAAACGCCACATGCACTTGCTCAGGATTTTCGCCCGGTTAAGGGAAGCCCAGCCCGAATTGAAGTGGCGCTTGTGGCTGGTCGGCGATGGCAAGGAGTACCGCCGATGCAAGCACTGGGCGGCCGAGAATGGACTGGGCACGAGAGTAAGGTTTTTCCACTTCCAGCATGACCCCTACCCCTTCTATGCGGGGGCGGACGTGGCGGTGTCGGTCTCGCGGGAAGACTCCCTGCCGAATTTCCTCATCGAGGCGCAAGCCACCTCACTGCCAGTAATCGCCTACGACTGCCGCGGAGTTGAGGAGACCTGTATCCCGGGTGAGACGGGTATTGTCCTCCCTCCCGAGGACGCGGATCAGTTTCTGAATAACCTGGTCGAGTTTGCCCGCAATCCGGAGAAGCGGGCACGCTTTGCCGCCAAGGCTCCGACCTTTGTACAGGAACGCTTTTCGCGGATCCCACAGGCTGAATCCACGCTGAGCTTTCTCGAGGAAATTGCCGCTTACCAAGCTTGATTGCATCCACGCTTGTCAAGGGCCCGCTTTACCGCATTAGTTGGGCTCAAATGGCTGATTCTATTCTCAAATTTGAAACGGCGCGATCGATCGCGGATGCCCATGGCACGCCCGTGTATGTATACGATGAAACGCGCTTGCGTGAACAAGCCCGTTCGGCCCTCGCCTTTCCGGCGCCGTTCGGACTCACCGTGCGCTACGCCATGAAGGCGATCTCCACCCGGGCCATCCTGAAAATCTTCCAGGAAGAAGGTCTGCATTTTGACGCCAGCAGCGGATTCGAAGTGGAGCGGCTCCTTCTGGCCGGAATCGCCCCGGAACGCATTTCCCTCAGCACGCAGGAGTTGCCGACTAACTTTGCCGGGTTGGTCAACCGGGGCGTGGCCATCAATGCCTGTTCACTGGATCAGTTGGACCGCTACGGAAAGGCTTTCCCGGGACAGGAGATCGGAATCCGGTTCAATCCGGGACTCGGATCGGGTGGTACCAACCGGACCAACGTGGGGGGCCCCGCATCCAGCTTCGGAATCTGGCATGAAAAGCTGGATCTGGTTCGCGAGCTCGTGAACCAGCACAAGCTGACGGTCGTTCGCATTCACACGCACATTGGATCCGGAAGTGATCCGGAAATCTGGACCCGCGCGGCCTCTCTGAGCCTGGGCCTGGCCGAGGCCTTCGAATCCGTGACGCATCTGAACCTCGGTGGCGGTTACAAGGTGGCCCGCATGGCGGATGAAACCGGCACGGATCTCCAGGTCATCGGAGCCCCGGTTGCGGACCTCTTTCGGGAATTTGCCTCCCGCACCGGCCGTGAGCTGCATTTTGAAATGGAACCGGGCACCTTCATGGTCGCCAATGCCGGGGCCTTGCTGACAACAGTTCAAGATGTCACCGACACGGGTACCGAAGGCTACCGCTTCCTCAAGCTGGATTCCGGCATGACCGACATCCTTCGCCCGTCCCTCTATGGGGCCCAGCATCCCATCGATATCCTCCAAGCGTCCCCTTCGGGGCAATCCGAACCCGTGATCATCGTGGGCCACTGTTGTGAATCCGGGGACATTCTCACGCCCGCCCCGGGGGATCCGGAAGGCCTGTCCCCAAGAAACCTCCCGTCCGCCAACATCGGTGATCTTGCTCTGATTGGTGGAGCCGGGGCCTACTGCAGCTCCATGTCGGCCAAGAATTACAATTCCTTTCCGGAGGTTCCTGAAACACTCGTTCATCCGGACCAGACATTCTCGCTCATCCGCAAACGCCAGACCCTTGAGCAAATTCTGCAAAACGAGCTCTAGGCTTCGATTTCCGACCCACGACTTACGACTAAACGTGCCTTTTAACCAACAGTTTCCACTCGGACATTCCATCAATGGTAGCCCGCACAGCGTGTGCGTGAGCCTGCCCACGATGGCCGATGTGATTGGTTATGAGGAAAAGGATCCGCGGGTCATGCAGGCATTCAAATCGGGATATCCCCGGTTTTTCCGCAATCCCCTGATTTCCCAATTGGCAGAGCGGTTGGCGGAAACAGGCATTACAAATTCAGAGGACCCCTTGCTTCCAACGGAGGCCACGGCCGTCGACTTGTGCCACTTCCTCAAGATTGACTGGTCCCGAATTGTCCCGGTTGAATCGATCTGGTCGGTGCGCCTGCCGGATGACCCAACCCTCCGCAAGGAGTGCCGCGCATTTCTCCAACATACTGGATGTGGATTATCCTCAAGGGAGGCGGAAACCATTCTGGAGAGGCAATTCAACCAACCCGCCTTTGAAGAGGAGCGCTCTCCCCTTTCACCGGAGGATAATTACGCCAAAATCCGCTCCGGCCTGCACCAGATTTACGGCACGGCTGCCGAGACGGACATCCACCTGTTCAGAAGCGGGATGAACGCGTTTTACACGGGATTCCGTGCTCTTCAGGCCATCCAATTGAACGAGCAACGGGACCTGTGGATCCAGTTGGGTTGGCTCTACGTGGATACCTCTCGCATTCTGGAGCGCTTTGCCCTTCCGGGGGCTGATCCGGTTTCCATCTACAACGTGATGGATCTGAACGAGCTAAAGGAGGTCCTGCGAAAACAAGGGCATCGCGTGGCCGGTATTGTCACCGAGGTCCCGACCAATCCGCTGGTCCAGACACCTGATGTGGAAGTCTTGCGAGAATTGGCCGACAAGTACAAATCCGCCCTGATTCTCGATCCGACCCTGGTCAGCCCGCATAATGTCAACGTCCTTTCCTATTCCGATCTGCATATCAACAGTCTGACCAAATATGCCGCCTCGGATGCGGATGTCATGATGGGAGCCTTGGCGCTGAATGCGAATTCCCGGTTCTATGATGATCTCCTGAGGCAAGTGAGTGCGTTCGGTACAGCTCCATCGACAGGGGACCTTGCCCGCATGGCAGCGCAGATCGGCCGCTATCCGAAAACGATTCATCAAGTCAACCAGACCACGGTGAAGGTCGCGGCGTTTCTTGAATCCCATCCGGGGGTGACATCTGTATCATGGGCCCGCACGCAACCCTCGGGTTACAATTACAACTGGTTGCAGCACCTGGAAGCTGGACCAGGAAGCATTCTTTCCTTTACCACCCGCAAGCCGCTGGCGGAGTTCTATGACCCGTCACGCATCGTCAAGAGCCCGAGTTTCGGGGCGCGGTTCACCATGATGTGCCCCTTCATGTACCTCGCCCACTACGATTTGGTGAACAATCCGGAAGGCCGGGCCACATTGCGGAAGCATGGGGTCGATCCGGACTTGATTCGCCTCTCAGTTGGCCTGGAGCCTGCTGATGAAATCATCCGGGAGTTGCAGCGCACCCTCTAGGTGGATCCAACCTTTATAAAACCTTGCCACAAAACACAGGAACCTTAGCCCATTTGCCTTATGCAGGAACGTCCTGAAGTCGATATTGATAAGCTGGCCATGTTGTCACGCATCCAGCTGACCGAAGCCGAAAAGGAGGCCTTCTCGGCCCAGTTGTCGGATATTCTCGGATTTTTCCAGAAATTGCAGGAAGTGGATGTTGAAGGCATCCGCCCGATGGCCCATCCGTTTGAGGTGGAGCCGGAACTGCGTGAGGATGTGGCGGCGGAGCCATGGGCGGCGGAACGCTCCCTGTCGAATGCACCCGCATCACGCGACAACCAGATTGTCGTGCCAAAAGTCGTTGAGGACGCCTGAGGAAACAGCATGGGCATGGATCAATCAGCAATTTTAGAAGCAAGTGCATTGGCGTTGGCCAAGGCCCTGCACAATGGAGACATCACCTCCCGGGAAATTTGCCAAGCGTTCCTGGATGCCGCCGAAAAAGGCGATTCGGAGGTAGGCGCATTTTTAAAACTGAATCGCGAGACGGTTTTGAAATCAGCCGATGCCAGTGACGAACGGCGGGCCAACGGATCCGAACTGAGTCCGCTGGATGGCGTACCGGTGGCCCTGAAAGACAATATTGCGATCGAGGGAGAAACCCTTTCCTGTGCCAGCAAGATTTTGGGGGAATTCAAGTCCCCTTATACCGGGACGGTTGCCGGACGACTGTTGTCGGCGGGCATGATCCCATTTGGCCGGCTCAACATGGACGAGTTCGCCATGGGTTCCTCGACCGAGAATTCCGCATTCCAGAAGACCCGCAATCCATGGAACACCGAACACGCCCCCGGTGGCAGTTCGGGTGGAAGTGCGGCCGCCGTGGCATCCCGCTTTTGCCCATGGACGCTCGGTTCGGACACAGGTGGATCCATTCGCCAGCCTGCCGCCTTCTGCGGAGTCGTCGGATTGAAGCCAACTTATGGACGCGTCTCGCGGTTCGGCCTCGTGGCCTTCGCTTCCAGTCTGGACCAGATCGGGCCACTGGGCCGCTCGGTTGAGGATGTGGCGACGCTGCTGGACGTCATCAGCGGACATGACCCCTACGATTCCACTTCCTATCCCGGTGACCTTGAGCCCGCTTCCGTCCAGTTGCACATGCCCCACGAACCGGGCACCCTTGGCGTGCCAAAAGAGTACTTCGGGGAAGGGATTGATCCGGAGATCAGCCAGCACATGGAAAAGGTGGCCAATGCGTATCGGGATCTTGGATACACCATCAAGGAAATTTCCCTCCCGCACACGGAGCTGGCCGTCCCGACCTACTATATCATAGCCACTGCCGAGGCTTCCTCCAACCTGTCACGCTTTGACGGCATCCGCTACACCCACCGCTCGGAGAAAAGCAAGGACGCCATCGACCTGTATTACCAGTCCCGTGGGGAAGGATTTGGACCCGAGGTGAAGCGCCGGGTCATCCTCGGAAGCTACGTTCTGAGCAGCGGATATTATGATGCTTACTACAAGCGGGCACAGCAGGTGCGCACGCTCATCCGCAACGATTTCCTCAATGCCTTCAAGGAGGTGGATGCCATCCTGACACCGACCACCCCGACCCCGGCGTTCAAGATCGGGGAAAAGACGGATGACCCGATTTCGATGTACCTTGCCGACATCTTCACCATCTCGGTCAACCTGGCCGGTCTGCCGGCCGTGTCCATGCCCTGTGGATTGACTGAAAACCGCCTTCCGGTCGGGTTCCAGTTGATTGGCCAGCCGTTTGAGGAGGGCCGCATGCTGCAAATCGCCCAAGCCTACGAATCCGCGCACCCGTTCAAGGACCACCCTGAGATTGCCTCACAAGCCTGATTTCCCGACATGCCAGAATACGAAGCTGTTATCGGACTTGAAGTCCACGTCCAGTTGAAGACCGCATCCAAAATGTTCACGGATGCGCCCACCGGGTTTGGTCAACCGCCCAACAGCTTGACCAATGCGGTGGTCATGGGAATGCCGGGCACGCTGCCGGTTCTCAACAAGGGCGCCATTGAGCAGGCGATCCGCTTCGGCCTGATTTTCAATTCGGAAATTCCGGAACGCTTCCAGTGGGACCGGAAAAACTACTTTTATCCGGATAGCCCGAAAAACTACCAGCTGACCCAGATGGATGCCCCGGTCTGCATGGGCGGGGAGGTTGAGATCGAGCTGCCCGGGCCCTCGCGGAACCAGATGGGCGAACACAAGGTCATCCATTTGGACCATGCTCACCTGGAGGAGGATGTGGGCAAGCTGACTCACTTTACCAAGGATTCGCTGGTCGACTACAACCGGGCCGGCACGCCCCTGTTGGAGATCGTCACCAAGCCCGACCTCCATTCCGCTGAAGAAGCCGTCGCGCTTCTGCAGTCGATCCGCATGCACCTTGTCGAGGCCGGTGTGTCCGATTGCGACATGGAAAAAGGCCAAATGCGGTGTGATGCCAATGTCAGTGTCCGCCCAATTGGGCAGGAAGCCCTCAATCCACGGGCGGAAATGAAGAACCTGAACAGCATCACCGGGGTCAAGAACGCCATTAATTATGAGATCCGCCGACAGAGCCGGGTCTACGACAAAGGGGGATCCGTCACCCAGGAAACCCGTCGCTGGGATGCTGACCTCGGGCGCACCAGTTCCATGCGTTCCAAGGAGGAAGCCCACGATTACCGATACTTCCCGGATCCGGATTTATTGCCAGTGCACTTCCCTCGGGACCGTGTGGAAGAGCTGAAGGCGGATCTGCCGGAAGGCATCTTTGATCGCCAGCGGCGTTACGCCGAGCAGTTCGGGCTCCCCTACACGGTGACCTCCGTGATCTGCTACGATCATGAGCTGGCCCAGTTCTTTGAGGACGGCATGGCCGTGCACGGGAAGAATCCAAAAGTCCTGGCAAACTACATTGCCAATGAGCTGCAACGGGAACGCTCACAAGCGGAGGGCGACGGCAACCTGCCCATGGCCGATGTGAAGCTCACCCCGGAGGCCCTTGCCCGCATGGTCCAGTTGATTGATGAAGGCAAGCTGACCAAGCACCTCGCCCGGGATGTCTTTATCGAAATGTTCAACACCGGCAAGGAAGCCCAAGTCATCATGGATGAACAGGGCATCAAGGTCGAGGAACAGGATGCCGGCGAGCTTGAGCAGTGGTGCCGGGACGCCATCGAAGGCAACCCCGTCGCGGCACAACAGTTCCGCGAGGGCAACGAGAAGGCCATCAACAGCTACATGGGCCCGATCATGAAAGCCTCAAGGGGCAAGGCCAATCCACAGGCTGTCCGGGAGACGCTGATCAAGATTATTCAGGCGTAGCCGGCATTCGCAATTATTCGGAAATACCCCACTGGGTTCTGAGAAAGGCGAGGTCATTTTCCATAACGGCCTTCGCTGGCTGTCCGGCATAGTGAATGAAGAAGGCCTTCCTTCTGACTGTTGCATCCTCCCACTCGGGACCACGCTGGGGCGCGTAATTGTAACGGTCTTCAAGCTCATGAACCGGCGTTTTCGAACTGAGTATCCGGTAATTTAAAAGGGTTTGCTCCGGCCAGCGTCCCGAAAATACCTCTTCCGGTTTCCATTCCCATATAGGCCTGTGTGAGCGGTCAAAGACCATCACTCCGGAATTGAAATAGCGCTTCCATGAATCGGCCGGCAACTCGCCCAGCCGCTTTGCCATTCGCTCCAGTTCCTCCCTTAGCTTCGGATCATTTTCCCCTCGTGGCTCGCGCACAGACCCCCACATCCCAACCGGTACTTCTGCCAACAGGTCTGGCGCATCGGCCGTCGGTATCACATCCGCATCAAGGAAGAGTATCCGATCAAAATCACCCAGCAGCCCATGCAGCTGGAACTTTTCCATGTGATATCCAACCCGCCGTTTCTTCAATAAATTGGGTCGCACGCGAAATCGCTCCCGGTCAATCAAGTGGTACGGGTGACCGTATTTTTCCGCATACGCCCTCTGGAAAGGTTGGCTGGCGCGCAGACGCTGATCGTTGCCTACGCAGAGGCTGGCAACGAGCGTTTTATCTGGGGACTGCGCATTCATGTTTAAAGAGAGGTGACCCAAGACGAAAGGTAGTCGAACCGTTTTCGCAATAGAAATAGTCGGTTGACTGACATCCGCAAACGCGAACCGAAATCGACTCGCCTAAACGGGCCCTCGTGATCAAGGTATCCGGCACAGTGATTCACCTTGTGACAAATGAGTTCCGACCGCGTATCGGTGGTATTGCGTCCTATTGCCAAGGGCTTGCGGAAGGCATTCGATCACTCGACCATCCGGTCACGGTTCACTGCCCCGGTCCGCCGGATGAAGAAAACCCCGGGAGCTTCACAATAAGCCCCTTCGGAGGTCGCGGCACGCAGGATCCGGATGATTTGCTTCGCCTTTTCAGGGTCTTTCAAAAGCGCATTTCAAACCGCCCTGAGGACACACTCATCCTTGCTGAACCGGGCCCGATCAAGGCCATGCTACTATTTAGCCCGTTCCTGAAAAGGATGCCCGGGAGGGTCTGGGTGGTCATTCACGGATCAGAAATTGTCCGGATGCATGCCAATCCGGTTTGGCGTACGCTGTTGTCCCGGTTTGGTAATCGCGTCAGCCGGTTTGGAGTCGTATCGGAACATACCAGACACCTGGTGGAGGAGCGTTTCCCGGAATGGCGGGACCGTATTGTCATCGCGCATCCGGGACTCGACTCAGCGTGGCGGGCCGATCATCCCGGCAAAGTGCCTTCAAAGTCGCAAATTCGGTTGCTCACTGTTGCCCGGCTCCATCCACGCAAGGGGCAACAGGATGTCATTGCCGCGCTCAATCGCGTCAGGATACCAGAAGGAATGAGCTTGTCTTACACATTGGTCGGTTCAGGAACCCGCCCCGCCTACCGGGGGGAGTTGGAAAACGCGGGTAGTCGGTGCCAGCACCAGGTACGCTTCCTGGGAGAATTGGCCGGCCATGACTTGCACCAGGCATTCTCGGAGTCGGATATCTTCATCATGGCCAGCCGGGATGATCCGCGCAGCATCGAAAGTTTTGGCATTGTTTATCTGGAAGCTGGGGCGGCTGGCCTGCCGGTAATCGCGACCGATATCGGAGGAGTCCGCGATGCGGTCAATGTGAATGAGTCGGCATTGCTTGTCCCTCCTGGGGATCCGAATGCCCTCACCGAGGCCATTCAGTTACTTGTCGATGATCCAGAACGGAGGCATCGGATGGGAAAAAAAGGGTGCTCGTTCGCTTCCTCCTTCCAATGGGAAGCTTCGGCCCGGGCCTTACTGGGAATCTGATCAATAACCGGCACGCAAACGCTGGACCCGTTCATAAAGCGCCACTGGGTGCTGTCCGGAAATCGCTTTCCGCTCCCGCAAATTTGGGGAGCGGTGGCGTAAAACCGCTTCCTTGGACTGCTGCCAGCGGGATTCAAACTCCTTGGCATCCGACTTCCCTTCAGTGACAGTAGCCGCCCAAGAGGCAAATGCTGATCGAGGGGTGTCCCCACAATCCCTCCAGCTACCCAAAAGGGTGGCTGCAGAATGGACATTGCCCCATTCGTAAGGCCGGGGTGCCGCCACTTCTGACCACGCACCCTTCCGGGCAACGCTCTCTCCGTCCGGGACCATCGGAAAACATCCAAGTTCCAATGCCCGCATCAACCATGGGGCATCCAGGCTGTAGTCGTTGATCAGGAGGGTACTGTCCCATGTGTGCAGCCTCAGGAGAGCAAATTCCAGAGGCAGGTCCATACTCCACTTGACATGATCTTTCCCGGCCCATCCGGGAATCGTCCTTCCATTGGCGATTACTTCCAACTCCCCCGCATCGGATGGCCACTTGTCCAGGATCGACCGTAAACGGTTCCCGTAACGCTTCCAAGCCAGCCCCTGCAGCCAAATTCCTGTTCGGCGTTTCTTCCCGATCCCTTCACTGGAGCGGACGAGTGTGTCAGCAATTCCGGGATTGGGTACCACTTGCCGGTACTTCCCGGGAATCCAGGAAAAACGCTTGCTCAAGGCATCCAAGGATGCTTCTCCACTTACCATGACCCGGCCAGTACACCGGATCATCCATTCGAAGTTCTTCTCCCATCGAGGAAACCAGTGGTGCATGAAGAGCACTTTCCGCTCACACGGATCAAGAGGGCCGAGGGCGTCT
>Ga0208880_1000303_pt1 | contig 10063 bp, 7 predicted proteins | sample Knorr_S23_td_Sur_FD_185606 | JGI IMG/M metagenome (GOLD analysis project Ga0208880, IMG submission 185606) | Marine microbial communities from Southern Atlantic Ocean transect - Knorr_S23_td_SurfaceB_ad_5m_LV_B (SPAdes) (version 2) | ecosystem: Environmental > Aquatic > Marine > Oceanic | place...
AGCACCTGGAAGAAGCCTCATGCTTCGTGTAGACTACGAATTCTAGAGGCACCATTTTTTGGTTGAAAATGGTTACTTTCGCATCTTATTGCGACAAGATGAAGTTTCCTTCGTACTCAAACCTGAGCCTTCCAAAAGTTTCCAAAGAAATACAGGAATTTTGGAGGCAACAGATGACTTTCGAAGCCAGTGTGCATACTCGTGAAGGGCGTCCGCCTTATGTCTTTTTTGAAGGTCCTCCCTCAGCCAATGGGCTTCCAGGCATACACCATGTAATGGCTCGAACTATTAAGGATATTTTTTGTCGTTACAAAACCCAAAAAGGCTACCAAGTAAAACGAAAAGCAGGTTGGGACACACACGGACTTCCCATCGAGCTAGGGGTAGAAAAAGAATTGGGAATTACAAAAGAAGATATCGGAAAATCCATTTCAATTACTGACTACAACGACGCTTGTAAAAAAGCCGTTATGCGTTATACCGATGTTTGGAATCGATTGACCGAAGAGATGGGGTATTGGGTCGATATGGACGATCCTTATGTAACCTATACCCCTAAATATATGGAGTCTGTTTGGTGGCTTCTTAAACAGCTTTTCGATAAAGGCCTGATTTATAAAGGCTACACCATTCAACCATACTCTCCAAAAGCCGGAACGGGCCTGTCTTCGCACGAATTAAATCAACCTGGCTGTTATCAAGACGTGACTGACACCACGGTCACGGCGCAATTTAAGGCAGTTTCTGACAGCCTTCCTGAGCCCCTAAAAGGGCCAGTCCCTCTGTATTTTTTGGCATGGACCACTACGCCGTGGACGCTGCCGTCTAATACAGCACTAACGGTGGGGCCCAACATTGAGTACGCAGTCATTCAAACATATAACCAATACACCTATCTTCCGATTCGTATTGTAATCGCAAAGGCCTTAGTTGAAAAACAAATGGGGAACAAATACGTGCTCGTAGATCAGAGTGAAGCGTTAACCCAATACGCAAAGGGTGATAAAAAGATCCCTTATTTTATTGAAGGCCTTCATAAAGGGGCTGATTTTATTGAAACTCGATACGAGCAACTTTGGTCAGACGCACCCCCTCCACACCAACATCCAGAGAATGCCTTTCGAGTCATCGGGGGCGATTTTGTCACGACCGAAGATGGAACAGGAATTGTACATACTGCTCCCACCTTTGGAGCCGATGATGCGATGGTCGCTAAACAAGCTCAGCCTGAAGTGCCTCCTATGTTGGTCGAGGATGAAAAAGAACAACTTGTTCCTCTAGTCGATTTGCAAGGTCGTTTTAGGAAAGAATTGGGCAGCTTGGGCGGAAAGTATGTCAAAAACGAATACTATGAAGAAGGAAAAGCCCCTGAAAAATCAGCTGACGTAGAAATTGCTATTCGCTTAAAAGAAGAAAACAAAGCATTTAAAGTCGAAAAATATGTACACAGCTATCCCAATTGCTGGCGTACGGACAAGCCTGTGTTGTATTATCCTCTCGACTCTTGGTTTGTAAAAGTGAGTGCCAAAAAAGAAAAACTTGTTGAGTTGAACCAAACCATCCATTGGAAACCCAAGGCTACAGGAGAGGGGCGATTTGGAAACTGGTTGGCTAATGCCAACGACTGGAATTTATCAAGATCTCGTTTTTGGGGCATTCCACTCCCCATTTGGAGAACGGAAGACAAAGATGAAACCAAAATCATTGGTTCAGTAGCTGAACTAAAAAACGAAATCACTCAATCTGTTCAAAAAGGGTTTATGTCGCAAAATCCACTTGCCGACTTTGATCCTAAAGACATGAGTGATGCCAACTACGAAAAAGTGGATCTACACAAAAATATTGTGGATGATGTTGTGTTGGTGAGTGATAATGGCAAGGCCATGTATCGAGAATCCGATCTAATTGATGTGTGGTTTGATTCAGGGTCTATGCCCTACGCACAATGGCACTACCCTTTTGAAAATAAAGAAAAGATCGACCAAGGGTTGTCGTTCCCGGCAGACTTTATTGCTGAGGGGGTCGATCAAACACGTGGGTGGTTTTATACATTACACGTGATCAGTAGTTTGGTTTTTGATCAAATTGCGTACAAAAATGTGGTTTCAAATGGACTTGTGCTAGATAAAAACGGGCAAAAAATGTCTAAGCGATTGGGCAATGCCGTAGATCCATTTACAACCCTACAAACCTATGGTCCCGATGCGACTCGTTGGTATATGATAAGCAACGCCAATCCTTGGGACAACCTAAAGTTTGATTTAGAGGGAATCGCAGAGGTTCGAAGGAAGTTTTTTGGCACTCTATATAATACCTACTCCTTTTTTGCACTTTATGCCAACATCGATGGATTTGTGTTTAATGAAGATGAAATTCCATTGGATCAACGACCTGAAATTGATCGTTGGATCTTATCGGAACTAAACAGCCTGGTCGATTCGGTAGACACTCTGTACGGAGACTATGAACCCACTAAGGCGGCTCGATTGATTTCAAAATTTGTGATTGAAGATTTGAGTAATTGGTACGTCCGATTGTGTCGAAGACGATTTTGGAAGGGCGATTACGAACAAGACAAAATTGCTGCTTATCAAACTCTATATTCGTGTTTGGAAACAGTGGCAAAGCTCATGGCTCCCATTGCACCTTTTTATGCAGATCGCCTTTATCAAGATTTAGACCGCACCTCTTCGAAAGAAAACATCTCTTCTGTTCATTTGGCATACTTCCCAAAAGTGAACTCAGATGCCGTTGACAAAGATTTAGAACTAAAGATGCAACGTGCCCAAAGGATCGTTTCTTTGGTTTTATCAATTCGTAAAAAAGAGAAAATTAAAGTTCGGCAACCTCTACAAAGGGTCTTAATACCAGTCATGGATCCGAAAGAACGCAAAGAAGTCGAGGCCGTCTCTGATTTGATTGCCGCAGAAGTCAATGTTAAGGAAGTTGAAATTTTAGACGACGCATCTTCGATATTAGTAAAAGAAATCAAGCCAAATTTTAAAACATTAGGTCCTAGATTCGGAAAAGATATGAGGTTTGTTGCTCAAGCCATTGCTGATTTTGACACAAATCAAATCGCCATGATTGAAAAAACAGGTTCTATTGAAATCAATATTAACGGGAAAAACACTATTTTAGATACTTCAGAAGTGGTCATCCGCTCAAAAGATATTGCGGGTTGGACGGTAGCCTCTGAGCAAGGAGTAACTGTCGCTCTGGACATGACATTAACCGAGTCTCTAACCCTAGAGGGAATCGCTAGAGAGTTCGTCAATCGCATTCAAAACTTGCGAAAAGACAAAGGGTTTGATGTAACAGACAGGATTGATGTAAAAATCGAGCATAATGATGCTTTAGAAAAAGCAATTCTCGCTAACGAAGCTTACATCAAAAGTGAGATCCTTGCCAATAATATTGAAATGATAAATGATTTAGACAGCTCAGACGCATTAGCATTTGATGACATTCAAACACAAGTACGCATAACCAAAATTGAGTGAGATGAAAACAAACGAAGCAAACCGCTATTCAGACAAGGCTCTACAAGAATTTAGAGCTCTCATTGAAGAAAAAATAACCAAGGCACAAAAGGATTTGGAACTGATCAAAAGTGCATATATGAATGATGGCAACAATGGCACAGACGACACCTCGCCCACATTCAAAGCATTCGAAGAAGGATCAGAAACCATGTCGAAAGAAGCAAATACCCAACTGGCTATTCGGCAAGAAAAGTTTATTCGTGATCTTAAAAACGCGCTGATACGAATAGAAAACAAAACCTATGGGGTGTGTAGAGTAACGGGTAAGCTCATCAACGCTGAAAGACTAAAGCTCGTTCCACATGCCACTTTAAGTATTGAGGCTAAAAATATGCAGAAGTAAGGAAATGACGCACAAAAAAGCGCTGTGGCTAATCCTTATTGTTTTAGTTCTTGATCAATGTTCTAAACTCTATATCAAACTCCATTATCCATTAACCTTATATGGATCCGATGCCATTGTTGATTGGGGGTGGTTTCGCTTGATCTTTATTGAAAATAAAGGAATGGCATGGGGCACAAAAATCAGTGATTTCTTGCCTTTTATTTCAGAAGATACAGGAAAGTTATTGCTTTCTATTTTCAGGCTTGGGGCAGTAAGTGTTATCGGTTATTGGCTTTGGGACGCCTTAAAGAAAAAACAGCACAAACTGCTTCTGATTGCAGGCTCATTAATTTTTGCTGGAGCGATTGGCAACATCATAGATTCCCTTTTCTATGGTTTGCTTTTTTCGGACAGTTATGGGCAAATCGCTCAATTCCTGCCCGACGAGGGAGGATATGCGCCACTGTTTTTTGGACACGTAGTTGACATGTTACAGTTTCCAATGTTTACTTGGGTTTGGCCTGAGTGGATGCCGTGGATAGGTGGGGATTCTTTTACCTTTTTTGAGCCGGTTTTCAACTTGGCCGACACGGCTATAAGCACAGGAGTGGGGATTGTGTTGGTGTTCAACAAAAAAATCTTTCCAAAAGATTAAAAGTTGTAAATTTTAGAGGGTGTAATGCATTCATCAAGCGGAATGTCGTATTTTGATAAGCCCTCAATGTCAGGACTTGGGTCAAAATATGAAAGCCCCACAAAACGACAATCATCACGACAAGAATCTAAAAAACGATCATAAAAACCTTGTCCATACCCCACACGTTGACCCTTTCGATCAAAACAAAATAGCGGAACGAATACTATGTCAATCTCTTTTGAGGGTACCTCTTCTGTCGAATTGGGCTCGATAATGCCGAGAGGACTGGTCGTGTAAGTGGTTTGTGGGTTGATAAGCCAATGTCGCATCCTCTTTGATTCAAAATGTGTTGTAGACGTCGCAACTATTATTTGATTTGACCAAAGTTTTTTTATTAAAGGCCAAGTATTTACCTCTCTGTGCTTTTGAATGGGCAAAAAAACATGAGCTACTGAAATTTCAGAGGTGTCAATGACAGAAAATTGTTGCTCCATCTGCTTTTGTAACTTCTCGATCTGCAGAGAACTCAACGCTTTTCGCTTTTGTCGATACAGAGATCTTAGAGCTGTTTTGTTCATATCAATCTTGAATACAACACAAATAAAATAATTAAATTCGTTGCATGCGGCAAGAAGCCCTAAAACTTCACATCAAAACCTTACCCCAAAGTCCTGGGGTGTACCAATATTATGATGAAAACGGGCGTATCATTTATGTAGGAAAAGCCAAAAACCTTAAAAAACGCGTAGCCTCATATTTTCGAAAACAATTAGATTCTAGAAAAACACGAAGCCTTGTTCGGAACATTCATAAGATTAAACACATTGTGGTTCCTACCGAATCTGACGCCTTGATTTTGGAAAATACATTAATTAAAGAACACCAACCTCGATACAATATTCTGTTAAGAGATGACAAAACCTATCCTTGGATATGTATCAAAAAAGAAGCTTTCCCACGGGTGTTTACCACACGTAAAATCTTAAAAGATGGTTCCGAATACTTTGGGCCATTTACGAATTTTAAAACGGTACGTTTATTGATGAATTTAATTCATGACCTCTACCCTTTGCGCAACTGCAATTACGATCTAAGTGAAAAAGCACTTGCTGATCGTGAATACAAAGTGTGTTTAGAATATCACATTGGCAATTGTTTGGGGCCATGTATTCGTGCGCAAAGCCCTTCTGACTATGATGTTCAGATCGAAGACATTAGAGCATTGTTGAGAGGAAATTTTGGAGAGCCGATTCGCAGATTTAAAACCAAGATGGAAAAGGCCGCTGAAATGTTGGAGTTTGAGCAAGCACAAAAACTTAAAGACAAAATTGACCTTTTAGAGCAATATCAATCTAAGTCAACTGTGGTTAGTGCCTCAATAAGCGAAATTGACATCTGTTCACTGGTGTCTGATGAACAAACTGCTTTTGTCAATTATTTACAAGTCTCCTATGGTTCAGTGGTGCGGTTTCATAACATGGAAATCAAAAAAAAATTGGAGGAAACAGACCAAGAATTGCTCCGCATTGCTGTGGTAGAATTGCGACAACGGTTCAACTCCAAGTCCAAAGAGGTATTGTTGCCCCTGCCCATAGATTTGGGAGAGAATGTCAAGGTTTTGGTTCCTCAAAAAGGTGAAAAGAAAAAACTTCTTGATTTGTCTTTGCGAAATGCCAAGCAAGGTCGTTTGGAACAACTCAAACATATCAAAATTACAGACCCCAACCAGCACACAGAAAGGCTGATGAATCAAATGAAAAAAGATTTGAGGTTGTCCGAGCCTCCCCGGCATATCGAATGTTTCGACAACTCTAATATTCAAGGGAGCAATCCTGTAGCTGCCTGTGTTGTATTTAAAAATGGGAAACCCGCTAAAAAAGAGTATCGACACTATGGTATTAAAACGGTGGAAGGGGCCAATGATTTTGCTTCTATGGAGGAGGTGGTGTTTAGGCGATACAAAAGACTTCTCAACGAGGGGAAAGAACTGCCTCAGTTGGTGGTGGTTGATGGAGGTAAAGGGCAATTGAGTGCTGCTTTAAAGAGTTTAGAAGTTCTTGGCCTTAGACACAAGATTGCCATTGTGGGTATCGCCAAAAGACTCGAAGAAATTTATTATCCCAACGACCCCATACCGCTCTACTTGGACAAGCGCTCTGAAACGCTTCGAATTATCCAACAACTTCGTAACGAAGCGCACCGTTTTGGAGTTCGTTTGCACAGAAATAAAAGAAGTAAAAGTGCCGTACAATCTCATTTGGATCAAATTCCGGGAATTGGCGAAAAAACCATTATTAAACTGTTGCAAACTTTTAAATCGGTCAAACGAGTTTCGGCCGCTTCCGAAGCAGAACTAGAGCGTGTTGTGGGACTGAGTAAGGCCAAACAAATTTTTATCTACCTACACCCAAATTCATGAGAAAAAAACTTCTATATCTTTTACTTTTTTCTGTAAGTATCTCTTACGCTCAGCCTGAAGACCTAAAGGTAGGATTGGTACTGAGCGGCGGCGGTGCCAAAGGGATTGCACATGTGGGAGCACTCAAAGTTATTGAAGAATCCGGGGTGCGAATCGATTATATAGGTGGTTCTAGCATGGGCGCCGTTGTTGGAGCGCTTTATGCAGCAGGCTACTCTGCCAGCCAAATCGAAACACTCTTTCTACAAAGTGATTTAAACCTCCTTATTAGAGACCAATATCCACGTCGTGCCATGTCTTTTACCGAAAAAGAAGATCGGGAGCGATATGCCATTACATTGCCATTTGATCGTTTTCAAATTCAATTTCCAAGTGCCCTTTCAAGGGGTCAGGATGTATATAATCTGCTCGTACAGCTGCTACACGATGTACATAATGTCAAAGATTTTGACAATCTGCCCATCCCATTCTTTTGCACAGCTACGGACATTGAGACAGGCGAACTGGCTGTTTTAGATCAAGGGTTTTTGCCTTTAGCAGTCAACGCGAGCAGTGCGCTTCCCACTCTTTTTTCGCCTGTTGCCATAGCTGATAAATTATATATAGATGGTGGAGTGGCAGACAATTATCCTCTTGCACATATGCAAGCTCAAAAAGTAGATTTTATTATTGGAGTTGATGTTCAGTCTGGACTTATCCAAAAAAATGAGTTGCAATCGGCTGCGGATATTATGTTACAGATTAGTGGTTTTGAGTCGGCTGCTCAAATGAAGGAAAAAAAAGCCGCAACCGATCTATACATCCACCCTGATGTCAGTGATTATAATTTATTGTCTTTTGAAGCCAAAGATGTACTGGTTGAAATCGGTGAAAAGGAGGCTTCTAAACACCAAGAAGACCTTGCCTCTATTGCAGAGCTACAAGCCCCAAAAAACAACAATACCCCTAAAACCAAATCGATCGCTCAAAGCTTGAAAATTGATCGTGTAACAATGCCCAAGTTGACTCATTTTGGACGCAATTATCTGAATGGAAAACTGAGAATCAAGACCCCTACAGTCTTATCATATGAGAAATTTCAGAGAGGTTTGACCAATTTGGCGGCCACAAACAACTTTAAAAGTTTTCGCTATCAACTTGATACAACTCCATTTGGAACTGTAATGGATTTGGATTTAGAAGAGATTCCTAATGATCTTTTTTTAAAGATTGGTCTTCACTATGACGATCTGTTTTTGAGCTCCGCTTTAATCAACCTTACATGGAAGCACGGGCTTTTCAAAAACGATGAACTTTCTTTAGACATGATTTTTGGCGACAATGTAAGATATCATTTCGACTATTACATTGACAAAGGATTGTATTGGAGCATAGGATTGCATTCACGATTAAACCAATTTAGTAACAACATTCAACAGCCCTTGTCCTCACAGCCTACATTGAGCTCAGGAGTGATCATGCGTTACTGGGTTCAAGAAAATGAATTTTTATTGGGTACATTGTTTCGGGAAACATTTCGGCTAAACGTTGGGATTGCGCATCAACGTGTTGTTCAGCGGACAAATTTTATTGAATCCGACACAAACGATTTTTTATTTATAGATGACTCGGACTATTATAGTTTTAAAGGTGGCTTAAGTTTAGACACGCGCGATCATCTTCATTATCCGACCCAAGGAGGTCATTTTCATGGAAGTGTGCAGTCATATTTTTATAAAAAATCGGCTCGTTTTGATGATTTATCAGAACCTTTTTTAGTAGCTCAAGCAGATATGTCAATCACTAAGCCTTTAACTTCCAAGTTGTTTTTTACATTCAATACCTCGGGGGGGTTCACTGTAAAAGAGCCTCAAAATAATAGCTTTCATTTCTTATTAGGGGGTTATGGCAATCACTTTGTTTTAAATCATAAATCCTTTTTGGGATATGCACCCCAATCCTTATCTGGAAATAGTTTTGTACAAGCCAACTTCTGTTTAGATTACAACTTTCACAAGAAACATCATGTTTTTGCAAAAGCAAATTTTGCGAGAGTTGGGGAAGATATTTATGCCAACAAAGAATGGTTACCGCCTGCCGACTATTCGGGTTTTGCACTGGGTTATGGGCTTGATAGTTTGTTCGGACCATTAGAATTGACATGGTCCTACAGCCCTGAGGTCAAAAAAAGGAAGATTTATGTCAACGTCGGTTGGTGGTTTTAACAAAATTTATATGTTAGGACTGAAGGGATTGTTTTATTTTTGCTCCGGATGAAAGTGCTCCAAGTTTTAGTGATTCTATTAGTTTTTAATATCCCCGTCCATAGCTTGGGTCAGGGTTTGGAGGTCGATCAAACTATTTCCGACGAAAGGATTAGATCCGAAGAAAAAATTGGAGATGCTTTTCAAGGAGGAGAATGGTTTCGGTTTCGAATTCACTACGGCATATTCAATGCAAGTTACGCAACACTCAGTATTAAAGACACGCTTTATCTAGGCCGACCGGCATATCATGCCTCAGGAATTGGGCGTACAACAGGATTAGCTCGGCTGTTCTTTAAAGTTGACGACTATTATGATAGTATTTTTGAACAAGATGTTGTGCGGCCCTTACATTTTATCCGCAACATTAATGAAGGAGGATATACCAAGCATGTAACCATCGATTTTGATCATGCGAACAAAGTCTGCACGGTCAACAATTTAAAAAAATCGACTTTAGATGTTGCCCCTATTGAACCCAACGTCCAGGACCTTATTTCAGCATTTTATTTTTTGCGAAATCATTTTGATCTCAGCGATATTCAAACAGGAGAGTTTGCCGCAATAAATATCTTTTATGACTTAAGTAATTTTGTGTTTAAGTTTAAATTTTTGGGTAGAGAAAAACTGAACACTAAATTTGGGGTCGTTACTTGTCTAAAGTTTAGGCCCTATGTTGAGTCTGGAAGAGTCTTTAGCAAGGAAGAAGGTTTGACCTTATGGATTAGTGACGATGAAAATAAAATTCCAATTCGGCTCACAGCAGAACTCAGAGTAGGATCTATCGATGCGGATTTGGATGCTTTTCGAGGACTTAAACACCCTTTTAATATTGTTGTAAATGATTAGTAGAACATACGTTTTAGGAGTTTTTTTAGGGATTTTCCTTAGTGG
>Ga0208880_1000304_pt1 | contig 10058 bp, 10 predicted proteins | sample Knorr_S23_td_Sur_FD_185606 | JGI IMG/M metagenome (GOLD analysis project Ga0208880, IMG submission 185606) | Marine microbial communities from Southern Atlantic Ocean transect - Knorr_S23_td_SurfaceB_ad_5m_LV_B (SPAdes) (version 2) | ecosystem: Environmental > Aquatic > Marine > Oceanic | place...
AGTTAATAAAGAGTAATAATATTATTAATGAATGTTATAAAAAAGCTGAGCACTATATAAATTTAGCCTCAAATTCATTAAATATTTTTGAAAATAGTTATGAAAAAGATATTCTTAAAAATTTAACATCATTTTCTTTAGAGCGAAACTTTTAAGGGTATAAAATTTGTTTCTTCCAAGAGTTTGAAACTTTTAAATATTCTAATCTTTGATGTAATCTTCCTTCAACATCTTTCCAAAATTCTATTCTATTTGGTGAAAGTAAATAACCAGACCAATGTTTTGGCCTAGGAATATTGTTTTGATCTTTAAATTTATTTTTATATTCCTCAATTTTTTTTAAAAAAGCATCTCTATTTTCCATTGGACTTGACTGATTAGATGACCATGCTCCAATTTTACTTAGATAGGGTCTGCTACTAAAATATTTATCAGCTTCAGTATCTGATATTAAAGAGATAGCTCCAGCAATCCTAACTTGTCGCAAAATGGATTTCCAATGAAAGCACATAGATGCTTTTGGTACTTTTGTTAAATCTGTTCCTTTTTTACTATTCAGGTTGGTAAAAAAAATAAATCCATTACTATCAAACTCCTTTAATAAAACCATTCTCACATCTGGTTGATTAGACTCATTCACTGTTGCCAATGCTACAGCATTTGGATCATTAATCTCATTTTTTTCAGCTTCTAACATCCAATGTTTGAAAACAACAAATGGGTCATCTTCATCCATGAAACAACTTTCTAACCCTAAATTATTTTTTTTATTCATAATTTCGACAAATTAAACTATATAACAGATATAATGTCATTTAATACTTTTGGAAAGTTTTTTAGATTTACTACTTGGGGCGAATCCCATGGTCCAGCTATAGGATGTATTATTGATGGTTGTCCGCCAAATATTCAAATTAAAGTTGAGGATATTCAAAAAGAATTAAACAAAAGAAGACCGGGACAAAGTAAATTTGTTACTCAAAGAAAAGAAAAAGATCTTGTGCATATAATGTCAGGAGTATTTGAAGGAAAAACGACTGGTACCCCCATATCTTTAATTATTTATAATGAGGACCAAAAATCTAGGGATTACGAAACAATTAAATCTAAATTTAGACCTGGTCATGCTGATTATACTTACTTTATGAAGTATGGGATTAGAGATTATAAAGGTGGAGGAAGACAGTCAGCAAGAGAAACGGCCGCAAGAGTTGCGGCAGGAGCTGTTGCAAAAAAAGTTTTAGAAAACAAAATTGGAAAAAAATATAAAGTTATTGGAGCTGTTACTCAAATCGGAATATTAGGTAGTAATCCAAATAATTGGAACGATAAATTTATAAGTAAAAATTCTTTTTTCTGCCCTGACAAAAAAATATTAAAACTTTGGGAGAAATATCTTTTAGCTGTAAGAAAATCTGGTTCCTCTTGTGGGGCAATTATAGAAGTGAGAGCAAAAGGAGTCCCTATTGGTTTAGGAGCTCCAATTTATTCAAAATTAGATATGGATATTGCTTCTGCTATGATGAGTATAAATGCAGTGAAAGGTGTAAATATCGGATCTGGAATGAATTCTGCAAAATTAACTGGTGAAGAAAATTCAGATGAAATGTTAAAAAAGGGAAATAAAACGATTTTTAAAAGCAATAATGCTGGTGGGATTTTAGGTGGTATATCGACAGGACAGGATATAATTGTATCATTTGCTGTTAAACCTACCTCATCTATCCTTAAAGAAAGAAAAACAATTGATAAAAAAGGTAAAAATACCTCAATTTCAGTAAAAGGAAGACACGATCCATGTGTTGGTATTAGAGCTGTTCCAATTGGAGAGGCAATGATGCACTGTGTAATATTAGATCATTATCTTATGAACAAAGCTCAGTGTGGAGATTAATTAGTTTTTTTTAATATTATTTTTGAATTTAAAGTTTCTATAATTTTATTCTCTATAGAAAGTGAGTCTAAACCAGCAACTTTATACATATTGTCTGGTTTATCATGATCTATAAAAAAATCTGGCAATATCATAGACCTAAATTTAATTTCTTTGTCCAATAAGTTTTTTTCATTTAAGAAATGATTAACATGAGAGCCAAATCCTCCGATGGATCCTTCTTCAACTGTAATTATTACATCATGAGTTGTTGCAATCTGCCATAATGAATTTTCATCTAAAGGTTTAGCAAATCTTGCATCGAATATTGTTGGAAAAATTCCTTTTTTTGATAAATTCTTTTCAGCAGTTAAACATTCCTGAAGTCTGGCTCCAAAATTAATTAGTGCCACTTTTTTCCCTTCTTTAATAAATCTTCCTTTACCAATCACCAATTTTTCATCTTCGCTAGGTAGTTTTAATCCAACTCCATTTCCTCTTGGATATCTAAAAGCTGAGGGTCGATCATTAATCTGAACAGAAGTATTAATCATTTTAACAAGCTCTGCCTCATCGCTAGCTGCCATAACAACAAAATTTGGTAATGTTGATAAATATGTAATATCAAATGAACCAGCGTGTGTAGGTCCATCTGCTCCAACAAGTCCCGCTCTATCAATTGCAAATCTTACAGGAAGAGATTGTATAGCAATATCATGAACTACTTGATCATAAGCTCTTTGCAAAAAAGTTGAATAAATTGCTGCAAAAGGTTTGTAGCCTTGAGTTGCTAATCCGCCAGAGAAAGTTACTGCATGTTGTTCAGCAATACCAACATCATACATTCTATCTGGAAATTTTTGAGCAAATATATCCATCCCAGTTCCACTGGGCATTGCTGCGGTTACTCCTATAATTTTACTATCTCTTTCAGCATGCTTAATCAAAGTATTAGCGAAAACTTTTGTATAGGAAGGAGCTAAATTTTTTCCCTTTTCTTGTTGACCTGTTAAAACATTAAATTTAGATACACCATGATATTTATCTGAAGATTTTTCAGCAAATTCATATCCTTTTCCTTTCTCAGTTTTTATATGAATTAGTATAGGTCCGTCATACTTCATTTTTTTTGCATTTTCTAAAACCGATATCAATACATCGATATCGTGACCATCTATTGGACCAACATAATAAAATCCAAGTGAATTAAAGAGAGTTCCTCCAGTAACCGCTGATCTAAAAAAGTCTTCTGCTTTACCTGCTTGCTTAGTAAATCTTTTTGAAAATGAAGAAATAATTAATTTAATAGTTTCTCTTAAGCTAAAATAAATTTTGCCTGATAATATTTTAGCTAAATAAGTTCTCAATGCACCAACTGGTTTTGCTATGGACATATCGTTATCATTTAGAATAACAATCATTTTAGTTTTAGAAGATCCCGCATTATTCATAGCCTCATATGCCATTCCTGCACTTAAAGCCCCATCTCCAATTACTGCAACTACATCTTCAGATTTATTTGACAGTTTATTTGCAGTTGCAATACCTAATGCGGCAGAGATAGATGTTGAACTATGAGCGGCTCCAAATGGATCATATTCACTCTCATCTCTTTTAGTAAAACCTGATAATCCACCACCTGTTCTCAATGTTTCAATTTTATTTTTTCTCCCAGTTAATATTTTATGTGGATATGATTGATGTCCAACGTCCCATATGATTTTATCTTTTGGAGTATCAAAAATATAATGTAGAGCAACAGTTAACTCAACAACACCAAGTCCTGCACCTAAATGTCCACCAGTTTTCGAAACTGCATCTATCATTTTTTCTCTAATCTCTTTTGAAAGAATTTTTAAATCTGAGTTGGAAAATTTTTTTATATCAGAAGGGAAATTTATATTATCTAAAAGTGTATATTTTGGCATTTATTTTTTTCTATACATTATAAAATTAATTGTTTTTATTAATTCATTTGCATTACTTGAATATGGTTTCAATTTGTTAAAAATATTTTGTTTAAGCTTATTTGCATATTTAACTGCATTTTCATATCCAAGTAAACTAATTATAGTAGCCTTACCTTTTTTTGCATCTTTATTTGTTTTTTTTCCTGCAAATTTTGTTTTGCCTTTAAAATCAATTAAATCATCAACTATTTGAAATAATAACCCAATATCTTTTCCTAGTTTAGAAAATGTATTTAAGTCTTTATTATTATTCTTTATTATCAAGGGAGCTACACAACAAAACTCAAATAGTTTTCCTGTTTTTTTTAATTCCATATTTAGAATTTTTTGAAGAGACACTTTCTTTCTCTCATAAGTTAGATCTAAATATTGACCCCCTGCAATACCAATTTGACCTGAACATCTAGAAAGAAAATTAATCAATCTAGATTTATTTTTTTCATCTAATTTAAAATTTCTATCACTTAAAATTTCAAAAGCTGTTGTTAACAATGAATTGCCTGCCAATATAGCTGTTGATTCTCCAAATTTAATATGTGTAGAAAGCTTACCTCTTCTTAAACTGTCATCATCCATGCAGGGCAAATCATCATGTATTAGCGAATAAGCATGTATCGCCTCTACTGAAGCTGCAATTATTAACAAATCTTTATGTTTAACTTTAAATATTTTACCAACATCATAAATAATTTTTGACCTAATTTTTTTACCCCCAGGAAATAAACCATATTTCATAGGCGCAATTAATTCTGAAGAATTAGATTTAGATAAATAACTATTTAAAAAAAAATTTACTTTTTTAGATATTTTTTTTAATTTTTTTTCCATCATTTATTATTTGATCAATTTTATCTTTTGTTATTTTTGATATAGATTTAGCTTCTTGTTGAAATTTTTTTTCTATAAAATTATTTATTTTTACCAATTCTTGATAACCTTGAATAAAATCTTCTAGATCCTTTTTTTCTAAATTATTAATTATTTTATTTGCCAAACTATTTAGTTCCTCTAAAGATTTATTTTCAATATCAGCTAGTAAATTTTTATCTTTCATATATTAGTTGGTATTATTATATGAAAAACAATGTTTCAAATATTAAAAAAGCAATAAATTATCTAAATAAAAACCAATGCGTAGGAATACCAACAGAAACAGTTTATGGTCTTGCGGCAAATGCTTATTCCTCTGTAGCAACTGCCAAAATCTTTAAATTAAAAAAAAGACCCAAAAAAAATCCACTGATTGTTCACTATGCTAATTTAAAATTATTAAAAAAGGATTGTTATTTAAATGGTCCTTTTTTGAAACTGTATAAGAAATATTCTCCAGGCCCAATCTCATTTATTTTAAAATTAAAAAAAGACAGCTTAATTTCAAAAAATGTTACAAATCAAAAAAAAACTTTAGCTGTAAGATTTCCAAGCCATCCATTAACAAGAAAATTATTAAAAAAATTGAATTATCCTTTAGCGGCACCTAGCGCAAATATTTCAACAAAAATAAGTCCGGTTTCAAAAAAAGATGTTCAGGATGAATTTGGAAAAAAAATTAGTTTTATACTTGATGGTGGAGAGTCTAAGATTGGAGTTGAGTCAACAATTGTTAGTTTAGTTAATAAACCTGAAGTTTTAAGATTGGGAGGAATACCAAAAGATCATATAAAAAAATATCTTAATTCAAATCTAAATTATAATAAAAAATCAAAAATTATATCACCAGGACAAGAAAAAACTCACTATTCACCTTATATTAAATTGAGATTAAATATTAAAAACGCAAATAAAAATGAGGCTTTTATTTTGATAAATAAAAGGAAAAAAAATAGTAAAAATTATTTTTATTTATCAAAAAAAAATAATTTAAAAGAAGCTGCAAAAAATTTATACAAAACTTTAAGAATTATTAAAAAAAAACATTTTAAAAGTATAGCTGTTGAAAAAATTCCAAATAAAGGATTTGGTGAAGTAATAAACGACAGATTAAAAAGGGCCTCTTATTTTAAATGAATTATTTAGTTGAAGTAAATAAACTAAAAAAAAATTATTCCTCAAAAGAGGCTGTAAAAGGAATTTCTTTTAATATAAAGGAAAATGAAATTTTGGGTTTATTAGGTCCAAATGGATGTGGAAAGACTACTACGATAGGTATGCTCTTAGGTCTTTTGAAACCATCTGCTGGTGAAATTAAGATTGATAATATGAGTTTTGAAAAAAATAGAATAGAGATTTTAAGTAAAATAAATTTTATTTCTCCTTATATTGAGTTACCAAAAAAACTTACTGTACAGCAAAATTTAACTGTTTATGGAAAATTATATAATATCAAAAATTTGAAAGAGAGAATAGAATACTTGACTGAAAAGCTAAGACTTGAAGAACTTTTAAAAAGAGTCACGGGTGAGCTCTCATCAGGTCAAAAAAATAGAGCAAGTTTAGCTAAGGCATTAATAAATAAACCAAAAGTATTATTTCTTGATGAACCAACTGCATCTTTGGATCCTGAAATAGGTGACTTTGTAAGAAGTTTTTTAGAAACATACAAAAGAGAAAACAAAATATCGATTTTGCTTGCATCACATAACATGAGTGAAGTTAGTAGATTATGTAAATCTGTTCTTATGATGAAGAATGGCATAATAATAGATGAAGGCACTCCAAAAGATTTAATAGATAAACATGGGCGTAAAAATTTAGAAGAAGTTTTTTTAAAACTTTCCAGGAGTGAAAATGAATTTAATTAGAATTTATGGTCTTTTTCTTAGACATTTTTATTTAATTACTAGATCTTTTCCTAGAATACTCGATTTAATTTACTGGCCAACAATTCAGATAACTTTATGGGGTTTTATATCCAACTTTTTTGCTACATACAGCACCTACTATAACAATGCAGTTGGAATAATCTTAACATGTGCAATTCTTTATGATTTTTTGTTTAGAACTAGCATAGGTTTTAATATGCTTTTTTTAGAGGAAATTTGGAGTAGAAATTTTACAAATTTATTTATATCTCCAATGAAAATAAGTGAAATAATTGTTTCTCTAATTGGTACTGCTTTAATAAGAGCTTTAATTGGCCTGGTGCCCGCTATATTATTAACTTCTCCATTATTTGGAATATCCATACTTAATCTTGGTATAAATTTGTTTTTTCTTTTTTTAAGTTTATATATTTTTGGTATCACTCTTGGTATTTTGGTTTCTGCTGGATTGCTTAGATTTGGACCATCATTTGAAAATATAGCTTGGTCTACAATGTTTCTTATCGCTCCATTTGGTTGTATCTATTATCCAGTTGATATTTTACCAAGTATATTTCAAAAAGTTGCTTATAGCATGCCACTAGTTTATGTATTTGAAGAGGCTAGAAGGATACTCATTGATCACACAGTAGACATAGGAAATATATACAAAGCATTTATCCTTAATATAGTTTACTTAACGATAGCAATAAGCTTATTTTATTATTCTTTTAATCAAGCAAGAAAAAAAGGAACTTTAATTAATATTGGAGAATAATGGCGCGCCCGCAAGGAGTCGAACCCTGAACCTCCAGAGCCGAAATCTGGCGCTCTATCCAGTTGAGCTACGAGCGCATTATGTATTAATATTATAAATTATGAAAAATATCATTAATTTAATTGTAGACCAAATATCAGATAAGAAAAGGATTGATGCGTTTATTTTTGAAAAATGTAAAGAACTAAGTAGGACAAGAATAAAGAATTTGATTTTAGATAAAAGATTAAAAATTAATGAAAAAATTAACAACCTACCATCAAAAAAAATAAAGGCAGGAGATATTGTTTTATTAGAAGTGCCTCAGCCAAAACAAACCTCATTAAAACCATTTAAATTTAAACTAGATATTATTTTTCAAGATAATAATTTAATTGTAATTAACAAACCCGCAGGGATATCGATGCACCCAGGTCCAGGCAACTATGACAATACAGTTGTAAATGCTTTAATGAGCTATGAAGATATAAAATTATCTAGTGTTGGAGATGAGCTTCGCCCAGGAATAATTCATCGAATTGACAAAGATACATCAGGTTTAGTTGTAATAGCAAAAAATAATTTAAGTCACGAAAATATTTCAAATCAATTTAGTGAGCACTCTATAGATAGAGTTTATAATGCATTAGTTTGGGGCAAATTAAGACCTCAGTCAGGTAGAATAGAAACTTTAATAACTAGAAGCTCTAAAAATAGACAGTTGATGGAAATTAGTTTTACAAAAGGAAAAAAGGCTATAACAAATTATAAAACACTTAAAGTTTTTGAAGGTAAAAATATTCCAACTTTGAGTTTAGTTGAATGTAAGCTAGAAACTGGAAGAACTCATCAAATTAGAGTTCATATGAGTTATAAAGGTAATCAAATCGTTGGCGATAAAAAATATAAAAAAAAATATAAAAAATTAAAAAATGTTAACGAAGAAATAGATAAAGCAATCATAAAATTAGATAGGCAATTTTTACATGCTAAAATTTTAGGTTTTGATCATCCAAAATCTGGGGAGAGACTTTTTTTTGAGACAAATTTACCTGATGACTTAAAAAAAATAATCAATGTCCTCGAAAAACTTCAGAAATTAGATGTTGTAAAATAAAAATTCTTTATTAAATAAATATTAAATAATTATGAGTAACACAAATACATATAACCTACCCATACTATCAAATGAAGGTGGTTTAGGTGCATATCTTGCGCAAATTAAAAAATTTCCAATGCTTGATGCTGAAGAGGAATATATGTTAGCAAAAAATTGGAAGACTACTGGCAACGTCAAATCTGCGGAAAAATTAGTAACAAGTCATTTAAGATTAGTTGCCAAAATAGCGATGGGCTATAAAGGTTATGGTTTACCTTTAAATGAAATGATCTCAGAGGGAAATGTGGGATTAATGCAAGCTGTGAAAAAATTTGAACCAGATAAAGGGTTTAGGTTGGCAACATATGCTATGTGGTGGATTAAAGCCGCAATACAAGAATATATATTACGTTCTTGGAGTTTGGTTAAAATTGGGACTACCACTGCTCAAAAAAAATTATTTTTTAATTTAAAAAAAATAAAAAATCAAATTGCACCAGATACGGAAGGTGATTTACGTAATGAGGACGTAAAAAATATTGCTGAAAGATTAGATGTTAGTGAAGACGAAGTTGTTTCAATGAATAGAAGGTTGGCAGGAAAAGAACACTCCCTAAATGCTCCAATTGGAGAGGATGGAGATGAATGGCAAGACTGGGTCATAGACAATAGTATGGATCAAGAATTGAAAATTGCACAACAAGAAGAAATGGAACAACGAAAAGATCTATTATCTGAATCAATTAAAATTTTAAATGATCGTGAAAAAGAAATCCTATACTCTAGAAGACTAACAGATAACCCGTCTACTTTAGAAGATTTAAGTAAAAAATTTAAGATTAGTAGAGAACGAATTAGACAAATTGAAAATAAAGCTTTTGAAAAATTGCAAAAGCATATGCTGAACTCGGCCAAATCAAAAAATTTATTACCTGCTAATTAATTTTCAAAAGGGTCTTCAATTAATATGGTATCTTTTCTCTCGGGACTTGTAGATATTGTGGACACTTTTGCTTCGACAAATTTTTCTATAAAATTTATATAATTTTGTGCTGGTTTAGGTAAATCGGAAAATTTTTTAATACCATTTGTAGACGATTTCCAGCCCTCAAAAGTTTTATAAATTGGCTTAACTTTAAATTGTTGTTCTGAAGATGCTGGTAAATAGTCTATTTTTTCGCCATTTAAATCGTAAGCTATACAAATTTTTATCTCATCAAATGTATCAAGTACATCTAGTTTGGTTAAAGCTATTCCATTAATTCCTGAAGTTTTAATTGTTTGTCTTACAAGCACACCATCGAACCAGCCACATCTTCTTTTTCTGCTTGTTACTGTTCCAAATTCTTTGCCAATTTCACCAAGCTTTTCTCCAATTTCATTTTTAAGTTCAGTAGGAAAAGGACCTTCACCCACCCTTGTTGTATAAGCTTTAGTTATTCCCAAAATATAATTTATTGTTCCTATTCCGCATCCTGAACCAGTCGCAGCAGCAGATGCAACAGTGTTGGACGATGTTACAAATGGATAAGTTCCATGATCAACATCTAGCAAAATCCCTTGTGCTCCCTCAAATAATATTTTTTTATTTGATTTTTTAAATTCCTCAATTTTTTTC
>Ga0208880_1000305_pt1 | contig 10057 bp, 11 predicted proteins | sample Knorr_S23_td_Sur_FD_185606 | JGI IMG/M metagenome (GOLD analysis project Ga0208880, IMG submission 185606) | Marine microbial communities from Southern Atlantic Ocean transect - Knorr_S23_td_SurfaceB_ad_5m_LV_B (SPAdes) (version 2) | ecosystem: Environmental > Aquatic > Marine > Oceanic | place...
AATCTTATTTTCCTGCCCGCTCACTGCGCGAACCACATACCACTTTTTAACGTCTGTGTCTGTCATGAGGTTACTGGATTAACTGGAAATAAAATTTAACAAAACGGGAAAGTACGGAGTCAGCACCCCAAATGGCTAGCGAAAAAAGAATTGAAAACACCAAAACGACAGTCGTTAACCTTTGTAATTCAGGCCAAGCCGTCCATGTGACGTGTTTTTTTAATTCTTCAAATGACTCTTTTACGTACTGTATCATAGCAAAATGTCCTGTTTGCACGGGTTGAGAGACTCGAACTCCCGACACCTGGTTTTGGAGACCAGTGCTCTACCAACTGAGCTAAACCCGTCTCTGTTGGTGTACGCGCTCCTGTTTACCTACTCGTCGAAGTCCGAAACACCTAATAATTATTGTTATAAAAGGTGTCGTGCAAAAAAAGCACGACACCTTATAATGATCGTCTAAAACTAATTTAGTCTAAAATTTCAGTTACCTGACCAGCACCTACTGTTCTACCACCTTCACGGATAGCAAAACGCAAACCAACGCTTAATGCGATAGGCTGGATAAGATCTACTGTTATGGTAAGGTTGTCACCAGGCATAACCATCTCAACTCCATCAGGTAAGTTAATATTACCAGTAACGTCCGTTGTACGTACGTAGAACTGTGGACGGTAGTTGTTATGGAATGGTGTGTGACGACCCCCTTCTTCTTTTTTCAAGATGTATACCTCTGCTTTGAATTTAGCATGTGGTTTTACAGAACCTGGCTTACAAATTACCATACCACGCTTGATATCTGTTTTCTCAATACCACGCAGTAGGATCCCCACGTTATCACCTGCTTCACCACGATCCAAAATTTTTCGGAACATTTCAACACCAGTAATGGTAGAAGCTAATTTCTCAGCACCCATACCAATGATATCAACAGCATCACCTGTGTTGGCAACACCTGTTTCGATACGACCCGTAGCAACTGTACCACGACCAGTAATAGAGAATACATCTTCGATTGGCATCAAGAAGTCTTTGTCAACATCACGCTTAGGAAGCTCAATCCAGTTGTCAACTTCTTCCATGAGTTTTATCACTGAGTCAACCCATTTTTGCTCTCCGTTTAGAGCGCCAAGAGCAGAACCTAGTACTACTGGACCGTTGTCTCCATCATAGTCGTAGAAGCTCAACAATTCGCGAACTTCCATTTCAACCAATTCCAACAATTCTTCGTCATCCACCATGTCTGCTTTGTTTAAGAAAGCAACAATGCGTGGAACACCAACCTGACGTCCCAAAAGGATGTGCTCACGAGTCTGTGGCATGGGGCCATCTGTCGCAGCTACCACCAAAATCGCTCCATCCATCTGTGCGGCACCAGTAACCATGTTTTTTACATAGTCAGCGTGACCGGGACAATCTACGTGAGCGTAGTGACGGTTTGCTGTTTGGTATTCAACGTGTGAAGTATTAATGGTAATACCTCTTTCTTTTTCCTCGGGTGCGTTGTCAATTTGATCAAAGCTCTTAGCTTCAGAAAGTCCGGCATCAGCCAATACTTTAGTGATCGCAGCCGTAAGGGTTGTTTTACCGTGATCGACGTGCCCAATGGTTCCGATATTCAAGTGGGGTTTAGACCGATCGAAAGTTTCCTTTGCCATAATATGTTTTGTTTATGCTTTTAAAATGAGCGCAAATATAATATAATTATTGATAAATAACACCATATTTTTTACTTATGCCACATACACCACCAAATAGGTTGATTTTTTGAGCTGCTTCAAGGTGAAAATCAACAACTTTAACAAGCAAAAAAATTGATTTTAAAACACGAAAAAACGGATTTGATCAAACCAATAGTTTTCTTTTAAGAAATTACCCCAATGCAAACTTTGGTCTGTGATCAAGCTTCAATAACGACTAAGTTGTGATAAACTGAAAGCACAATCTATGTTTCGGACGGCGCACCGTATTTGTTCTCGCCATCTGACCCTTTGATTATGTGTAAATACAAAATATAAAACGCACCTATAATTGTCAATATCCACAATAGGTTCCAACCGCTTTTGTTAACATCATGAAGTCGTCTGATTGACAATGATAAAGAAGGAATAATTGTCAAAATATTGTAAATGCTTCCTAAAACACCTACTTGAGTTGGATCAGATGGGTCTAAGTTCAATAAAGAAATATCAAGAAACATGAGCACAATACTCACAATAGTTGAAAATAACACAAAGTACCAATATTCTGATCGGTTTGCCCTTCCGCTGAAGTGATTCCAATTCTTAAAGGCTAGTAGAAAATATTTCATCGATTTGTTTTTTTCAAATATACAAAAACCTTATAGTAAAAAAAACGGAAAATTGACCGAGAAAAGAGCCAATGACGAGATTTGAACTCGTGACCTCTTCCTTACCAAGGAAACGCTCTACCCCTGAGCTACATCGGCAGTGCAGGTCATTCGGAAGACCTTTTGAGCAGCAGATCGGATTTACCGCTAACGCGGCATAAACCTTGCCTGACGGCAGGCAGGTTCTTACCCTCTCTTTGCGTTGTTACCTGATTGTTCATTATAAAGAAACAAAATCGAAGTACAACAACTTTTGGAGCGGGAGACCGGGTTCGAACCGGCGACATTCAGCTTGGAAGGCTGACGCTCTACCAACTGAGCTACTCCCGCATTAAAAACTTGTGTGGGGAGAGCAGGATTCGAACCTGCGAAGGTAAAAACCAACAGATTTACAGTCTGTCCTCGTTGGCCGCTTGAGTATCTCCCCGAATTTTCAAAGAACGGTTATCGAAAAAGTTCGATACCTACTGTTTTTATGCACGATGTCATTTAAAACAGATGGAGCCGATGGAGGGGCTCGAACCCACGACCTGCTGATTACAAATCAGCTGCTCTAGCCAACTGAGCTACATCGGCAAAAAAAAGTCCGCTGTTTCAAGCGGACTGCAAATGTATCAATTTATTTTTTTTGATTCAAAGCATTTTTGTCATAAAAAATTAAACCATTCTAGTTTTTTCTTTTCTACGCACGAGTGACCTTTCTGCAGCCGAAGCTACCAAGTCAATGGCTTTCTCAAATGTATCACTTTGCTTGGTAACTATGATGTCATCTCCTGGTATCTGAACACGCACTTCAACCCGCTTGTTTTGCTGGTCAGATTGGTTGTCTAATATCAAATACAAGTCTACGCCAATAATACGATTGTAATAGGTTGAGAACTTATTGATTCGCTTTTGAATGTATGCACTTAGGGGAGATCTCATAGAGAAATTTACAGTTTGAATATTTAATTTCATGCGCTTAAGATTTATGCCCTTTCGTGGTTACCCACGAGGATGGGCTGATTTATATTCTGTTTTGATTTTGGGCAACTGTACTTTGGTGTAGAGTTGAGTAGAAGACAAACTGCTGTGACCCAACAACTCTTTTATGGTATTGATGTCTGCCCCTCTGTTTAGTAAATGTGTAGCGAAACTATGACGCAGTACATGTGGACTCAATTTCTTTTTTGTTGAAACCGTACTCAAAAATTTTGTGACGCACCTGTAAATTTTCGAAGGGTTCATTGCTTGTCCTTGAGCGTTGATAAACAAATATTGGCTGCGATTGGCACCAACTTGCTGACTTCTATAGTTGAGATATGATTGAATACGATTGACAACATTAGGTAATAAAGGGATCAAACGCGCTTTGTTACGCTTACCAACTACCTTTAGCTGTGCATTCGCAAAGTCTATATCATCAATCGTAATGGAAATCAGCTCTGCCCGCCGGATGCCCGTATTGTACAAGAGCTCCAGAATCAATGCGTCTCGAGAACCTTCGTAGTTACTGTCATCATACGTAGACATCAAGTTTTGCAACTCAACTTCGGTCAGGGGCACTACTAACTTAGGAGTTGATTTGAGTTGTTTATGACCCTGCATGGGTGATTCGCTTAGGACTTCAATTTTTTGTAAAAATTTGAAATATGTTTTTAAGCTAGAGCATTTTCTGTTGATGGTTTTTGTTTCTAAACCTTTATCAGACAAAATCACAATCCAACGTCGAACCATTGGGTAGTTTATATCGGTCAAGTCTTTGATTTTGTATTCTTGCATACAATAGGAAAGAAATGACTCTAAATCTTTCTTATAAGCCTTTAGGGTGTGGGGAGAAAATTTTTTCTCTAATGCTAAATAATCTAAGAAAGGTGTTAAGGGCATAGCACAAAAAAAAACATCGAACACAAGTTAATAAAAACTCACGTTCGATGCAAGATATTGTAGGGTAAAATTCAGTCTTAATTTTCTTCTTGATCGCGAAGGTGCTGAATATATTGTGCTTTTTGTACGACGGCTCGGCGTGCGACAGAAGGCTTAGTAAACGTCTGGCGCTCACGCAGCTGACGCATGGTACCCGTTTTGTCGAATTTACGTTTAAAACGCTTCAGCGCTCTATCGATATTTTCTCCGTCTTTTATTGGTATAATGAGCATATGCCTTAACCTCCTCTCTTTTAAAATGGGGTCAAATATAATTACATTTTATCAGTCGACAACTATTTACTTTAATAATTGTTTGGATATAACTACTTTTTGGATTTCTGAGGTGCCTTCACCAATGGTACACAACTTGGCGTCTCTGTAAAATTTTTCTACAGGAAATTCTTTAGAATAGCCATAGCCCCCAAAAATCTGTAGCGCTTCGTTGGCGGTTTTAACACACATTTCTGAGGCAAATAACTTACACATTGCACTTTGCTTGGTCATCTTTTTGCCTTCGTTGATCATTTGACTGGCGTTTTGAGTAAGCAATTCTGCGGCTTCTATATTGGTGGCCATTTCTGCAAGTTTGAATGAGATCCCTTGAAAACTGCTTATGGGCTTACCAAACTGGACACGCTCCTTGGAATATTGAAGTGCGGCCTCATAGGCACCTTTGGCAATCCCAATAGATAGGGCTGCGATAGAAATGCGTCCCCCATCTAAAATTTTCATGGATTGAATAAAACCTTCACCCACTTCTCCTATAAGATTTTCTTCAGGAATATGGCAATTATCAAAAATCATTTCAGCGGTTTCAGAAGCACGCATACCCATTTTATCTTCCTTTTTTCCTGAACTAAAACCTGGTGTACCACGCTCAATAGCAAATGCACTCATGCCGTGACTATCTCCTTTTTCTCCTGTTCGAAAAATCACAACCGCAATGTCTGCAGAAATGCCATGGGTGATAAAGTTTTTTGAACCGTTTAAGACCCATTCATTCCCTTGTTTTTTTGCAGTAGCATTCATCCCTCCTGCATCAGAGCCGGTATTGTGCTCCGTCAATCCCCAAGCACCTATCCATTCTCCGGAAGCCAATTTGGGCAACCATCGAAGTTTTTGGGACTCTGTTCCGAACTTTAGAATATGATTTGTGCAAAGTGAATTGTGTGCAGCGACGGAAAGCCCGATAGAAGGGTCTACTTTTGATATTTCCTCAATCATGGCTACATATTCATGGTAACCAAGCCCTGAACCACCATAAACCTCAGGAACCAACACCCCTAAAAAACCCAGTGTCCCTGCTTGTTTCATTGCATCTACAGGAAAGTGCTGCGCCTCATCCCACTTCATAACATGGGGCTTGAGGTACTGAAGTGCAAAATCGCGAGCAGAATCAGCCACCATCTTTCTTGTTTCAAGGGTGTGAGCGTCCATCCTATCTAAGGTTAAATCAATGTTCATTCTAGCAATTTTTTTGTATTCAAATATAAGGCAATTCTCGCAATCCGTACCGAATCCATTTCGAGCCTTAGTGCCATCTGATTTAAGTCGACAATCTCACCATGACGGCTGCGATAAGCTACGATACGAGAGGCAAGTCCATAGTTAATATAGTAATTTGAGGCTAATTCGTCTATGGTTGCTGTGTTAATATTTAAAGGAACAACAAGAGGAACAGAGTCTAGCGAAAACAAATACCAAACCCGATCTATGACTTCTTGATTCAAACCCCAAATATCTTCCAACTGATTGGGGCTTATAAAACCGCCAAGAGCACTACGCATGTTAAGAATGCGAGTAGCCAAAACAGGACCTATTCCATGTACTTTTTGCAGTTGTTCTAAAGTGGCTGTGTTTAGCTGTAATTTGCTTTTCGGGGGTGCTTTTTTTCTTTTTTTTGAAACATATTCAGGCAGTTTGATATAGGGAAATACATTCAACCAAGCAGTATCGTTGAGAGCCAAAAAACGACGCACTTCGTCTGTTGTTTTAAAGTATTCACCGCGGGAAATTCGGTTTTTAATTGAATCAGACATCCACTTGGGCAGTCCCAATCGATAGGCATGGTAAGCGGACATGTAGTTGGGGTTAAATGGATACAAAGTGTCTTTGGGCGGTTGCAAGACCAGTAACGAATCGCGTTGTGCCAGAACCGCTTCCAGAAGAGGTGTCAACGGATGTTTAGGACTGGGGTTTTTAACAAAATTGTAAACGGCTACGTGTCCCAAAAAGGACAATCCAAAAACGATCAACAAGCCACGGCGCTGAGCGCGTGTCCAACTTGATAAGGGGCGCATTGTAAAAGACTATATCATGCCGTTCGAATGGCTTTTAAATACCTGTTTAGTTCTTGTTTGACTTTCGGGAATAAGAAGAACAATCCGATCATATTGGGAAATACGAGAGCCAAAATCATTGCATCCGAAAAAGTCCATACGGCCGACATATCTCCAGCTGCACCAATGACAATAAAACTCAAAAACAACAACTTATATGTTAAGTCTGACCATTTGTTTTTTCCAAAGACAAACATCCATGATTGTAAGCCATAATATGACCATGAAATCATTGTAGAGATTGCAAACAACACAACTGCTATGGTTAAAAAAGGACCAGAAAAAGAGATGTATTCAGCGAATGCAGCAGCCGTGATTCCAGCACCCTCCACACCTACACCATCAATTACGACAACACCATTTTCACCTCCATAGGTAAACACACTTTGATCTCCATTGAAAATGATAATCACTAAGGCCGTCAAAGTACATATGACAACCGTATCAATAAAAGGCTCTAACAAGGCTACCAGACCTTCAGATGCAGCGTATTTGGTTTTTACTGCAGAGTGCGCGATGGAGGCTGAACCAGCACCTGCTTCGTTTGAGAATGCTGCCCGACGAAAACCTGTAATCAGAACACCAAGCAATCCACCCAATCCAGCTTGTGGACTGAAAGCTTGGGTAAAGATCATTCCAAAGGCATTGTCTACAAAAGAAAAATTGGTCAATATGATGTAGAGACAAGCACTTACATACATCAAAGCCATAAAAGGAACTATTTTTTCGGTTACAGAAGCAATCCTCTTGATGCCTCCAATAATAATGATTCCAACAAACACCATCATGATAACTCCGATGATGGTTCTAGCACTGCCTCCTGTCATTCCTAAGGAGTCTACAATTTGCATAGCCGCTTGATTGGATTGGGCTGCATTGCCACCCCCAAAAGAGGCTCCTATACACAACACGGCAAACACCACAGCCAAAAACTTACCCAATCGAGCAAATCCTCTTTCTTTAAGACCTTTTGTTAGATAGTACATCGGCCCCCCATAGACCGTTCCATCTTCACCAACATCTCGATATTTGACTCCCAATGTACACTCGACAAACTTGGTTGACATACCGATCAGACCGCACAATATCATCCAAAATGTAGCACCCGGACCTCCAACAGCAATCGCTAATGCAACACCCGCAATATTGCCGTTGCCAACCGTTCCAGAAACCGCCGTCGCCAAAGCTTGAAAATGGCTTACTTCTCCATCTTGACTTTCATCTTTGATGGTGTCGGGCAAATCACCTTCTACGACACTGACTGCGGGTTTTTCTACAACCTCATGATGGTCTATATCGTCGTATTTACCTCGGACTACACCAATAGCCGTCGGAAAGCGCCGTACATTAATAAACCCAAAATACAGAGTAAAAAACAAGGCACCCCCTACTAGTAAAAAAATAATCGTAGGCACTGAGGTACCTGGAAAATTATGCAAAACTACTCCACCCCACCAATCAGCAATGGGTGTAAAAGCCTCGTTGATGCGATCGTCCAAGCCCTTGTCTTGTGCAAAAGTGATGGAACTCATAAAGACAAAAAGCGTACTCAGTATAAAACGTTTCATATGTGTGAGATTATCTATAAATCAAAAACAGAGGTGCGTTTGGCGAAAATCAAATCTTTTAGACGCAACCAAAAAGCCAGTATTAGGTACAAGACAAAACCAACACCCAACGAAAAAAAACTGGTATATATAAAAAATAAGCGCACTGGCTTGGCGCGCATACCAAGGCGTTCAGCGAGTCGCGAACACACACTGTAACCGTGGCGTTCCAATCCGTGGCGAACTTGATGCGCTATCCTCATACTACAAATATATTAAGTTTGAAAAAACTGATGACCAAACGCACATTGAAGGCATTTTCTGGGCTTACAATAATGAGTTTTTAACTGCAATACCGCCTGACTATCCAGAGCAGATTGTATTTTCAAACCGAGAGATTTGAATTTAGCAACCTGGCTGTTTTGCTCTGCTTTAATCGAATGGGCCCAGTCCATCAAAAGATCTGTCTTAGCCATAGCATAAGCTTTGTCATGACAAAACAAAAAAGGGATAATCGTATTGATGATCAAAAGTGACTTAAAGGGCTTACTCAATTTTTTTGGATTGGAACGGGTAGTTTTCCCAAACACAAAATGTGTACGCCAGTAGTCTGAGACCCCAACATCGAGCAATTCATATATATCTGAAATAGATGTTGTTTCTACCAATCGGTCGAATATCCGGGTGTTGTTTTCATATAGTTGTGCCAATTGGGACAACCTAATTGTGGGAAAGTTAATCGGGCGTGAACGAAAAAAACGAGCAACTGGGCGGGTTTCTTGAAGGCTGTATTTTCTCTTTACAAATAGATAGTTTTCTTGCAAAAGGCTCACGTAAGCATCTTCTGTTTCTGTATTCAGTATTCCCGTTTGCCCAAAAAAAAGAGATTCTAGTACAGGTGATTTTCCACGCAGGTGGCGTAGAGCACTAAAAGGAATAGATAGGGCCATTTGAACAAAAGAAGCACCATTGAGCACCAAACCAAAACCTTTGGCCAAAGCCACAAACAAGACAGCCTCCCAATTGTTTTTTGTTTGGTCGAGCCAGTCTTGAAAGACTGCTGTTTTTTCAGACAGGCGCTCGACAAACAATCGATCAAAAAATAAACGCTGAGTAGTAATGTCAGAATTTGTTAAATGATCCTCACAAGGAATCCATTGGTGGGGTGCTTCAGTAAATGCGCGATACCTTTCCATAAAATCAGAGGGAATGAAATGACGAAGCTCTAAGGTAAATACAGGACGGTCTTCAGAATCAAATACTGGAACATCATATTCCCAAACCACATGCAAAATCACATTGTCGTAAGCGCTGTCTGATTCATGATTGTGAGCGTACCAGTCTGAGCTGCGGACATGCAGCTCCACATGTCCAACCCATGTTAAATCATCAATTTGAATTTGAGCGTCTAAAAAATCAGGACCGCTGTTTTTGTTGAGTAGACCTTTTTTCAGAATCTGAATGCGATTGCCTGAAACAGTCGATAATGGAGATTGCCACCAACGAGGGTGTTGCCATAAATATGCCAGTATATGTTCGTTCATGACGTTTGGGGCACGCCGCTATTCTATCACTTCACCTTCCCATTCCAAAATTCCACCCAACAAATTATAAGTAGATGTAAAACCCAATTGACTCATTAATTGACAAGCTTGAGCACTACGGGCTCCAGATCGACAATAAACAAAGTAGGTTTTTTCTTTATCGAGAGATTCAAGAGCTTCAATAAACCCAGGACCCATCCTCAAATCAATGTTTTGGGCATTGGGGATGTAACCAGATTCGAACTCTTCTTCAGTTCTCACGTCAAGAACAACGGCTTGGGGGTGAGCAGCCAATTGTTCGACCCATTCATTCTGTGTAAGATTAGACATGCTGTTTTGTTTGGGACGAAGATACGTACAGCTCGTCATA
>Ga0208880_1000306_pt1 | contig 10039 bp, 15 predicted proteins | sample Knorr_S23_td_Sur_FD_185606 | JGI IMG/M metagenome (GOLD analysis project Ga0208880, IMG submission 185606) | Marine microbial communities from Southern Atlantic Ocean transect - Knorr_S23_td_SurfaceB_ad_5m_LV_B (SPAdes) (version 2) | ecosystem: Environmental > Aquatic > Marine > Oceanic | place...
TTCTTAGTAATAAACCATTACGTTCTACATTTGCAAAGAAGTTTTCTAAATCTGAGATATCTTCCATATAAGCAATACTACCTTCGTTTAGTTTTCTAGCCCATATCTGATAGCTACCACCTTGTATATCATTTTCTACTACTTTGAATATTTCTAATCCATTTTGTTCATATAACTTTACAAGACTTTTATAACTATAATATTCTAAATGCTCATGACACACATTACCCAAATCTTTTTTGTGCAACATAGGTGCAAGTGTCATTAGTTGAGCGACAAAGATACCGTCAGGATGTAGACTTTCGTTTACACTATAGATAAACTTGTTAGGGTCATCTAAGTCATAGAACATACCGATTGCAGTAATGAACTTAGCCTTTCTACCCTCCATTAGTTTGTAATGCCACATATCATTGATAACTGCATCACATTCTTTTGCTAATTTTTTAATTAAGTTGGGTGCTGGTTCGCAACCAATTCTATACCTATCACTTTCTATTCCACTTAGTAAAGTTCCATCGTTAGCACCGATATCTAAAACAATATCACCTGGATCTGTGTACTCATTGGCGAACCCTGCTATTTCTAATAGATTATCTTTTAGTTTTTTATTCAATCCACTTTCATACCAATAGTGTTCTCCGTATAATATCTTTGGATTTACAGTGTGTCGCATTTGTACTAAGTCGCATTCTTCACATTGGTCAAGAACCATTGGTGCGGTACCACGTGTAAACTTAGGGTCTTTAGGAAAGTCATTGATATGTATGTCACCAAAGTTTGCTATAAACTTTACAGGACTACCACATACACGACAATCTTTTCTTTCGTTTAATATCTTTCTAGTTGTCGCCATTGTCTACTCTTGTCAGTGGTTCATCACAATCATTCCACTTTTTTGTAATAAGTGCAATCGCTTTTGAATCAGCGGTTGGATAAAATGTGTGAGGTACAAACTTAGGAATAAAGATACAATCGCCAGTAGCAACAGGTGTTACTAGTTCTTTACCGTCTTCTGATAGTTCTGTATAGACACCACTGCCTTCTACAAACATAATATATTCATCAAACTCTTTATGATAATGATGACCTCTAACAGAACCTTTGAGAGTTACAATATAACTCCATTCTTTTATATCTTCTGTCTGAGGATAAAATGTACTTATGATCCCTCGTCCGTCTTTTACTGTTATTGGATTTATATCGGGATCTAGTTTTATGATTTTCTTCATATTGATAAATCTCTTGTTAATTAACTACATACTTTATTTATCAATAAAAAAAGCCCCAGGATAGGGGCTTTTAATTTTGTTATATTTTGTAGTGTTTAATTGTCCATCCAGTGAACCCACTTTTTAACTTCATCTGATTTTACAAAGTCAAACTGCATGTTACCTTTATTAATCAGAAAAGTATTAGTCATTCTGTAGTGTTGAACTGCATTATCACAAAGCACATCCATAAGACCATCACTATTCACATCAATCAGAATACCTTTTGAACAATAAGTATTCCAAGGATGCTTACTTTCTGATTTCACCATTGAACCCCAAACTTTTGGATCTTGCCATTCATCAAGCGGAGCAAGAATAATATTCACATCACCCAAGTTGAGTTTACCATTGACGTTTTCATATGCCACCCAAGCAGAACCAGAATAGTACATACCTACATGAGAACTAACGATATCCAAGTCACCGTCTCTATCATAATCAAAGGCTGTCATTTCTGGTGCTTCTGAGAAGATAAAGTTACCAACTTTTGGTGCCTCAAGATTGTGTACTTTTTTGAATTTGCCTTTACCGTTACCATAGTAGAGTGCAATGTAGTGAGAGTTTTTAGTTTCTTTTAGAAAACTCTGTTGTGAATACTTTCTGTACTTTGCGTTATAGTGAGAATTACCAGACACAATATCTAAGTTACCGTCATTGTTAAAGTCACCAACACTAAGTACAAATCCGTTTTTGTTGATACACTTCTTTGCTTTGAAGTTACCTTTACCATCATTGTAATGACATGTAACACCTGAGAAGTTAGCGGTCACAACATCAATGTCACCATCGTTATCAATATCACCAGCATCAGAACCATGTGAAAACTCTGTGAATGCTCCTGTTTTCTTATCTACTTTGTGACCAGTATGAACAGATGCTTTCCATTGATACGGTCCAGTTGAAATCAAAACAGGATTTACACCATTGTAGCTAAACTTTCCGTTTACAAGTTCTACAGCCGCATTAGCAATAAAGAAATCGTCAATGCCATCACCGTTGAAATCTTCTACGATAATTCTTGAAGTACCAGCTGGATAACCTTTGTCATTTGCTTTACCCCAATCAATCGCATCATACTTGTTTAGTTTTTTAAAGTTGAAAGATTTATCTACTGAATAAATCTGATAAGGGAACTCAACTGCATTGATATCACTGCAACCAATTCTACCTTCTTTAGAACTTGCTCCAGCACCCTTACAACTTGAACCAGTACCCCAAGTAATATAATCTAACTGACCATCACCATCGAAGTCACCGAAAAATCCACCTTCTCTGTAGAAGATGTCTCTATCATTGTTTACATACTTTTTCATCCAGTCTCTGCTTGGCAAAATATATTTACCAATACCATTCTTCATAGACTCATCAATGTAATGTCCAGACATATGAACACCTAATTGATTAGCTTCTTGTTCTAGAGTTAGATTAATATTACCAGCATCAGTTTTAAGAAGTGCAACTTCATTACCGTCAATCGTGCCGTCAAAAGTCATGCCCTTGTCAGCATAATAATTCGTCATAGCATTAGTAGTCTTTGAACCAACAATACCGTCAATCGGTCCTGCGTTATAGCCAAGACTATTAAGCATCTTTTGACTTGCATACACATCTTGTGATGCAGTAGCCATAGTACCAACTGCAACTGTAAGCACAGTAGTAGCAAGTAGTTTTTGTATATTCATTAGAATACCTCTCTCTTTCATTTGATTATGTATATAATATAACACAAATGAGAGGTTTGTCAAGTTTTTACAATAGTGTTTTTATCTTGGGAAATAATACTTTTTGAGCATATTTTCTACCTGAGGTTTGTGGATAAGGATGCGAATCATCACTGAATGGAAGTCCTCTTTTTAAACACCATTCTACATATGGGGTTGATAATAAATTAGGTATATGATTGTCATTTAGATATTTTTTATAATAATCGTAATAATGACCACCAAATCCTGAAAGAGCATCATGCCAACCTAACCATACTAAAAATCTTTTATGAGTTTTGTGTAGTAAATGAAAGGTTGAAACTAGTTTTGCATACTGTTCATTTGGATTAATTCTTCCATGGCGAGTAGTAATTCTGGAGATATCTCCTAAAATCTTGTTATTAGATAACAAATGAACATTGTGTCCTACATCAGATTTATTTTGATATGAAGTTTCTATATAAGCATCATCATGTGTGATAGCATAATTAAAACTTCCTTGGTCATACATCACATTTTCAGACTTTGAAACAGGAAACTTTGTATACTTTACTGGTCTAATAGATAACCCTTGTCTTACTATCGATGTAAGTTGAAATACAATTATATCGTCTGGATCGTAATCTGTTATATAATAATTTTGAAATCTTTCTAAAGAATAATAATTGGAACAAGCCGAAATTGCATAATTTATATATTCTACTTCTAAAGACTCTGCTAGACTAGGTACTAGTCCAGGGCCACCTAACCCTCCATACTTATGTCCTTGTGGGTTATTAACTGATAAAGAACCTTGTCTAGATAAACTGCAACCAAATGTTACTAGTCTCATTACTTCTTCCTTTGTATATCCTCTTCTTCACATTTGTCTCCATACTGTACTTCAAGTACATGTGCAGGTGTTTTACCAATATTTGTAGTCTTGTGCCAGCAATCGCTGGGTATTGTATATGTATCATGGGTCGTTAAATAGATTGCTTCTTTTTGGTCTGCAAATTCTAGTTCTATCATTATATCACCTTCTAGAATATACCAAAATTCATTTCTGTGCATATGTTTTTGATTTGATAAACTCTTTTGTGGATTGATTACAAGTTCTTTTACTTTCTGTCCAACTCTAGGTTGTTTATCATCAAGTACTCTCCAGTAACCCCATGTTCTATGAGTTCTTTGAGTTTTCCATTCATCAAGTATCCAACTACTTGAATTCTTTTTATTTTCACCACCTATACCAAATTCAAACTGAACCCATGGATAGTTACTGTATAATTTATATTCTGGAGTAGTTGTATTGTTTCTATCGCCGCCATTAGCGAATATGACCTTATCACCAGGATACATAGAACCAACTTTATATATTGCATGATTGGCTGTGTTATCTGTATCATCAAAGTCAATGACTTGGTCAACAACACCTAATGCTTCCACGATTGCTTTTCGTTCAGACATAGGCATAAATGCTTTACCCTTCTTACGAGTTAGCCATGCATCTGAATTTAATCCAACGATTAGTTCATCGCCTAATGCTTTTGCTGATTTGAAATATTCTATGTGGCCTGAATGCAGTGGGTCAAACCCACCGGTCACTAAAACTCTTTGTTTCATACTATTACTTATCTGTAACTAATAGGTCTTTAAATTCTGTTTCTCGGTCGAGAAATTTATAATCTACTTTGACTGGATCCATTTCATCTAAGAAAGGTAGAACTTGTTCTGGTTCCATAGGCGCACAAGTATAAACGTCAAGTTGTACAAGTGCTGGATTAGGTTCATCCCATATATGCATAGCAATGTGTGATGTTTCTATGATAGCAAATGCAGTTACTCCTCTGTTACCAGGCATCTTACAATATGATGCAGTTGGTCCGTACATTGCTTTCATGTTTATTGCTTTTATCATTCTTCTTAGAAACTTGATTGTTCGATTACGATTTTGAAGAGGCTTCTTTACCTCGGCACGAATTAACAGATGTTTGTGAACTAATACTTTTTCCATAGTCATATTTAGTCTTGAGGTTCATATACCAAGACATACCATTCAATTTTTAATTCTTTGCAAACGTTTAGGATTTCTAATAGGTCTTCTTTGTTGAAGTCGTGTGTGATGTAATCAGTTGGTGACTTGTAACATATAATTCTCATTTGACCTTTTCATTATCCCATAAGAGGAATAATATGACAATGCCGGCGTAGATGCCGGCAATGTACAAGAGAGAAAGCAGTATTTGACTCATATAATCTTTACGTAGTTAAGCCTTGTTTCTTTTATTTGTTCTTGTTTCCAAACGTTACCGTGAGATTTTACTTTGGCTTCAATCTTAAAAGACTTGCCTTCTGAGTCTCTCCAGTCTTCTTTACTTGAATAGAAACTAACTCTATTGCCGTCTACAGAGAGTGCAGACACGTTATACCCTCCATAGACTTGGCTAATGTTCACTTTCAATACTTCTATTTCAGTGTATATCTTTCCGTCTTTTCTATCACTGTTTAGATGTACTGAATTCTCACTCTTATCTTTAATCTGTCTTTCCCATACCTTCTTAACTGCATATGTTGGAAGATATGCACAAGTACCCCAATAATGACGGTCTAGTTTAGTTGTAGACCCAAGAATACTTGCAATGTTACTTTCAAACTCTGTCATATCCTCAGCTAACACTTTGAACATAAAATCAACTTCTAGTTCAGTAATAATGTTATTAGCCGCCTCGATATGTTTATCTTGAATAAGATGTGGATACAGAAACAGAATGCCTTCTACAATCTGCTTGTTAGATATCTTTTGTTGTAGATAACGAGAACCTTCTGATGTTTCTGTAAAGTTGAATTCGCCACCATTTACTTTGACGTATTCACCTTCATTAAATTCGTTTGCAACGATAGACGCCGCCAATACTTGTTGTTTTGAGAACCCGATTTCCTCACGTTCTTTGATTTCTTTATAGTCAACTTGAGATATATCAAAGTTGTACTTGTGAAAGTATATCACATTCCTTTCAGAATGCGTGTGTTTTGATCCTGTGTGTTCCAATTGATATGCCTCTAAACTTGTCATGATGTATATAATATAACATGATTCTAAAAATTGTCAAGTTTTGTTCGTATATAAATACTATCATGCGAAAGAGTATAGACTGGTTAAAAGATGAAAAGGACTATAGAGACTTGGGTCTAACCTGGATAGCCCATGGCAATGCAGGTAACTTTATAGAAACACACCAATCATATAATAAAAAAAGCGAATGGTTATATGGTTCTCCTGATGTACTAGATTCTTATAATAAAACAATAAAAGCAGGTATACCAAAATACTGGAGATATCATAAAGAGAAAATTATATATGATATGAATTCAGATGGATTTAGAACTATAGAATTCGATAAAGTAGATTGGAAAAATAGTTATGTAATAATCGGGTGTTCACATATTCAAGGTATAGGAAATCCATATAAAGAAACTATTGGCGAATACATATCAAGAAAACTTTCTGCACCAGTAATAAATCTTGGTGTAGGTGGTTTAAGTAATCAAGCAATATATAACAATCTTATAAAACAAATTACTACATACGGAAAAGCAAAAGGATATTTTATCATGTGGACTTATCCTTGGCGATACACTGATATGGGACGTTATTACATGCAAGAAGGATATAAAGATATTTGGGCTAGAGGTGATGGGGTTCCGGAACTTACCAGTAATAAGAAATTCACTGATGATTTTATAAACGATTTAATGTGGAAAAGAAATATAGTGTGGCATTCTACTAAGATGTTGTTACAAGGAACACCAACATCATACATATGGGAACCTCATTGTTGGGCGTTAGAAGATGAAGGTGATATTATGATACCTATTCGTTTCCCAACCAGAAGTAACTTTACAAGTCACAAAACAACAATACATGGTGTTCCGTGGAAAAATCAATCAGATGAATATAAAGAATGGTATCTTAATAATATATGTGCTAGAGATATTATGAGATATGACCCAAAAACAGGGCCACATGGAAGTCATTGGGGACCTGCAGTAAATGTTCAAATAGCAAAATACTTTATGGACAATTTAAGCAATGAATGACACAGAAGAAGATAAAGTATGGAAAACAATAAATCCAGATTACATATGGGTTATGGACAAACTTATACTATCAAGAAAGTTGGGATATAAATGTGGACCAACAGGTATTGATGTTACAGAACCAGGATATTATATTGTAAGGCCCTGCATTAACGCATTAGGTTTAGGACTGGGTGCAAAAAAAGTTTGGTTAGAAAAAGATACTACGCATCTTCCATATGGATATTTTTGGTGTGAGTGGTTTGAAGGTAGACATTTAAGTATAGACTATAAAAATAAAAAACAAGTATTATGTGTTGAAGGACACAAACAAAAAGATACATTTACTAAATGGGATAAGTGGATCAAGACAAATGATAAATTGCCCTTTCCAAATATATTGAAAGACCTTACAGATATAGAATTGATTAATTGTGAATACATAGGCGATAAACTAATTGAAGTTCACTTACGACACAATGAAGATTTCAGTGACAACATAACAGAGTTTATACCTGTATGGAAGGGACAAGACACAACGCCTCCTGCAGGATATACTTATAGAGACTATCCAGATGTACACGGAAGAATTGGAGCATTTATAAAATGATTAAACTGTTAGGTAATAATCAGAATAGTCCAAACTTACCAGAATACTTTGGTAGTGATACAATAGAATTGCATAAAAAGAATTGTGATAAACTTGGCCACCATTGGAAATATAGCAAGAAAAAAGTTATATACAATTTAAACAAACACAAGTTTAGAGCACCTGAATTTGATGATGTACAATGGGATAGAAGCATTGCAGTATTTGGTTGTTCAAATATATTTGGTACAGGACAATTAGAAAACGAAACAATACCTGCACTACTTACTAAATTTACAGATAGACCTGTAATCAATATGGGTGTTGGTGGATTAGGTTGTGATGGGGTTGCTCATAATGTTGCAGTAATGAAGAAAACATATAATCCTTTTTTGTGCTTCGTTGTGTGGCCTGAACGAGCAAGGTTCGTATACAAAGGTTCAGAAGACTATAGGTATATAACAAGTTGGGAAGCAACACACGGAACTTGGGATCATGAGTTAAAGAATATAGGTATTGAACCTCGTGCTTACATAACCAGTGATGAACTTATAGAACAAGTATCAGAACGTTATAAAATGCTTACTGAGTTATTACCAGGCGTTGTAACCATAGGAGATAAACATAATGGATTTAGTGAAGTTTATTCTCACCCTGATTTAGCATGTGAGTTTGAAGATTGGGATTTACTGAGAGAAAAGATAGGCATAGCTAATCGTTTCTTATCCAGAGACATGGGCTGGCATAAACATAGAAAGAGTTGGTATGGACATTTAGGATCTGAACAAAATGTAAAATTGACCAGAGAGTTTATGAAGTCTTTACCGAAAGAAGTACGAGCCTTAATGTAAGGTGCTTGAGTCTCTATCTATGTGAGTATAATAGTAAGCCATTTCATCCCATTCATACTCAGGTTCAATAAAGCCTAGTTCGATTGCTCTATAAAAGCCTGGAGTTCCGTATTCTGGGAATCCAAAGTTTTCTAATAATGCGATGAAGTCTTCTTTAGTTATATGCTTTGTTAAGTCTTCGATTTCCATAATCTTATTCTTGTACAGGAACTTCATCTTTTTTGGTTTCTTCTTTGTCATTTATCTTTCCACAATGAGGGCAGTATAGACGTTTTGGTTGCCATGCATCTTGACTAGCGATACTCCACCAGCCAGAACAGTATTTACATACAAAGTGCCAGATTGTTTCTTTATCAACTCGCATGAATACGACATGTTCCTCCTGTCTTTAATGATTTCCCTACTGTATTTATAGTGGTCATAATTTCGTATCTGAGATTATAACGGTTTATATAATGTGAATCATAACCAGCTATAGTTTGAATCACTAGAATGTACTCTGTTGGAAACTTGATTAAAAGACCTGACTTAGCCGTATCGTTTGGATCTGTAAGACTTCGGATTAAACCCACTGACCCGTATTCGCCATCAGGTCTTAGTATAACCGCTGAAAAGTCCTCTTCGCTGAAACCACATACTAACTTTATGTCTGGCCCGACTTCTAGTTCTTCTGCGTTCACGTGTTTAAACGTTGCGGCAAAAATAAAGCCCCACACTGTTATGAGTAGGGCTGTTACAATAATGTTTCTTAGTATGTTGTTCATAGTGGCTATTTAGTTTAGAAATAAAATTAATAGTCCTAATACAACAATCCAAGGTGCAAACTTCCAACCAATACGAATTGAACCAAATATCACTGCGAGTACAACACCAGCGGTGATACCCATAATGATTAGTGGTTCAAGTACTGACCAGAATTGTTCTATGTTTGACATAAATGTTTGGCTAGTGGTCATTAGAAATACCCTAAACTGTTACCAATCATTTGAACGATAAACACACAACCAAGTGCAATACCAAACAAACTAGATTTAGTTACAGGAAGATGATTATAATGTTTCATTAAGCTACCTTTCGTGTAATCATTGAGTTTTGAATTTTAGTAACGGTTCGACCAAACGGTGATGCACCAGCATCTGCAACTTCTACTGTCTTACGGTTCATCTTTTGAATGATCCCGGTACGTACCATACCACGATATTCCCATTCAACAGTGTCGCCTTTTTTAAGACCTGAACGAGCCATGTTACCAATGAAAGTCTGTTGTTGACGCCAGATATCAGCAAGTACTGACAAATCTGCTTGAGTTTTGATTTGACGCATAGCATCAATGGCGTTTTGAAGTTCTACTGATTGTTGCATAATTGTACCTCTCTCGTTTAATTATTCTTTATAATAGCATGTTTCAGGTATCTGTCAAGTTTTTATTGTATTCGTTGACAAACACCCGTATTACAAAAATCAAGTGATTTAAGATTGTTTGCTTGGTTCTCACCTGATACTGGTTCTAGATTATCACATGATATCTTTAACTGTGAACAACCGGAACCAAATTCAATATCT
>Ga0208880_1000308_pt1 | contig 10010 bp, 12 predicted proteins | sample Knorr_S23_td_Sur_FD_185606 | JGI IMG/M metagenome (GOLD analysis project Ga0208880, IMG submission 185606) | Marine microbial communities from Southern Atlantic Ocean transect - Knorr_S23_td_SurfaceB_ad_5m_LV_B (SPAdes) (version 2) | ecosystem: Environmental > Aquatic > Marine > Oceanic | place...
AATCAACTTCTACATTTTTAAGTAAATCAGGATGCTGACCTGTAAATAAAAGTTTGTACTCACTTCTATCCATAAGTTTAATTAATGGTTTAATTTTCAACCATTCGGGTCTTGTCCCAAAACATAATAATATCGGTTTATTTTTCATTTACTAATTTCCAACCTTTTAATCGTTGTTCTCTAAAATACTGATTCATCAAATGTTTAAATGGTGTACCTTCTACATTAGCTTGATTGGTTTCCCAAAGTGAGTTTGCATCACCACCATATTCTGCTCCTTTGATACTACCCCAAAGTTCAATATCTGAACGAGGATGTGGTGGTACAAATGTAGGGATGTTAGCATATTTTTGTAACATATAAGAAAAGTGCATATCCTCACCACAAGTATTATATTTTGGGTCAGGTAATTCTCTTACCATATAAGATAACCACTCCTTTTTAAAGAACCAACTATGTCCAACTAAATCAACTTGTACAGTCTTTTCATTATTACCCAATTCAGGCCACCCAAATCTAAGATAGTGTTCATAATAAGATGAATGCTGTGGTGGTAATGGATTTGGATAAAGTAAACCTACTGTTCCCATTAATCCTTCTCTTTCTTTCATTGTATTCATACAATTTTCTAACCACTTTTTACCAGGAATAGTATCATCATCAAATACCACTACATATGGATTTCTAGCGTTCATAGCAAAATAGAATCTTGCCCAAACACCAAAGTTGTAGTTACAATAAGCTACTGGTATTTCACCACCAATATCATAATTTAATAAATCATTATCACCAGGATTATTGTACCATAACAAAATTTCATCAGGAGGTAGAGTTTGATTTTTTAGTGCTTCTAATTGTTCGTTTAGATTATCACCTCTCTTATAACCATTTAATATTGCTGTAATCATATTAATTCATTCATTTGTTTTAACCAAATATCTTTGGTATAATAACTTTCATATTGTTGTTTTGCTAATTTACTACATTGATTATAAAAATCCTTATCATCTCTGAGTTTTTTAGCTACTTCTCTTGCAGATTTAACATCCTCCACATCTACTGATGTAAGTGGGTGTAAGGTTTTTTGCGTATCTACTTTCACATTTCCAATTACAGGAATACCAAAATATGCACAATTAAGTGAAAATGTACCAGCTGCTACTGTTGGCATTAAATGAACTCCATACTTAAACTTAGATACTTCTTTCATCCAATCAATCCAAACCATTCTATCAAAGTGATTCAAATCATCCATAGCACCTTCGTTGTTTCTCTTTGCATGTGATTCTTGTCCCCAAATTGGTACACCGAATTCAGATGCTACCATATATGATTCAAACCCACCATACCATCTTGCAAAATTACCACCAATTAAAACTTTATCTTCAGATTTAGATGATATTCCTTTGATTAATTCCTCAATCATTAGAGTACGAATCACTTCAACCTTTTTATTAGGTAATAATCCTTTATAGTAATTTACATCAGATTCATTATGTGCAAAGATACCATCAGTTTTTGCTAAAAAATTATAGAACTGAATCTGGTCTATAATCTCATAATCATTCCACCACCAATGAGGTCCTTCTTGAATATAATAAACTTTTTTGTTTACTACTTTTAGAGTATCTACTATTGGTTCATTTAGATATTGAGAAGCTGGATTAAATCCATCTGCTATCTTAGAACCTTCGGCTGATAGGAATAATTTACCTTTTGGGAATATTATAAATACAACATCATATCCACCAACCGATTGATATTTTGCCAATGGAAAGTGAACCGCATTTAGTGCGTTCATCCAAGCAAATTCAGTTCTAGCGTTTGGATGATTATCAGGTACTCCACCTTCGAATCCCATTTCCGTTAGAAAAGCTACTCTCATATTGTTTCGTATAATGCGTTTTGTTTTTCCTGTCTTTCGATATCCTTTGGATGGTATAATGCATACTCTTCTTCAAATGGTAAGTAAGTCATTGTGTTATAACCTTTGATTCTTTCGTGTACTTTACCTTCCCACTCAATCTCTGAAGTTCTACGATAAATTCTCGTTTGTACATCAGGCCAATTCACCCATCCTTTTTCATTTACATTCCATCTCCATTTTTGGATATGTTCTGGTGTTAATCCTTCAACTGTGTTTACTCTGGGTACAAAGTATAAATCGATATCAGCGTTGGCTTCTAAGAAATCATGTAAATTTGCTACCAAAAATTCAGATGGTAATTCATCAGCATCAATTTGAAAAATAAACATACCTTGAGCATGATTTTTAAGATTATTCTTATATGATGCGAAATCTTTATTTAGTGGGAATCCAATAACATTCACATTATCATGTAAATCATTGATGATTCTCAAATAACCCATCACATCTTCAGTAACACCACCTTCATCATATTGAATCAAAATCTCATCTTCTGATTGGATTCTTGGATGAAGAAAGTTTATTAATTTTGTAATCTCATTTATCTCATTACAAACTGTAATTGCATATGTAACATTAACCATAATATCGTTTTATTATATCATTTTTCAAAAATACCTCAGTAGCGTATTGGATACCATCTAAATTATAAGTTCTATAAGCTGCTCCCTTTGCTACAAAATCTCTATTGTTTCTTATGTAAGAATCATATATTCTATTACCACCTCTATCCATTGGAGTTTTTACTTCATATAATCCAACATTTTGTGAATCACTATCAAAGTTAGTATTACTAGCTAGTCTTTTAAACCAATTAATGAATTTAAGTGGTTGAATATTTGATAATTTTAATGCTGATACTTTTTTCTGAAAAATACCCGTTACAAATATCAATGTTTCATCAGCACCTTTTAATGTTTTTCTACCTTCATCAACATATTTGTATGTAGATATTTTATAGATACCATATGGTTGTATATCTCCTTTCGAAACTCGATTTCCACCTGTTATATATTGCCTATATTGTGAATAGTAATTCATTATACTTTATTTAGTTTAGGAATATTCATTTTATTTTTATTCAATGTTGGTAGATTAAATGGTTTTTGAACTGGAACTCCTTTTGTTGATGATTCCATTATTTTTTCAAAAACTTCATCCATTTTTTCTAATGTAAAATTGTTTAAAATGTTTGTTTTTAATCCAGCTGATTGTTTTAAATAAGAATCGTATTCGTTAAATACTTTATAGAATTTATTTGCCGCATCTGAGTAATTTACAGTGAACCACTTTGAATCCTTTAAAATAAACTTATCTGCAGCCGATTCATCAACTTGAGTAAGTGAACCCTCTAAGAAAACAGTATGTTGTTCTGGTAAGAAATCAACTTGCCCACTCCACTTAGAAACAATAATAGGTTTCCCACTTAAAGCGAATTCTGCTAAAGGTCTACCATATCCTTCACCTTTTGTAAATGATACCATTGCCTTTACCTTTGGATGGTTGTATAATTGAGCCATTTCGGTATCTTCCAAATCACCATGTAATATATAGATTGGTGGGATATCATCTTCTTTCATTTCTTTCAAAATGTTATCAACTTTTTCTCTAAGATTTTCTCTATCAATTACCGAAAATCCAGCATGCGATGTTTTCAGAATAAGACCCGGTCTTTTATCTTTTGGTAAAAACTTAAATACCGTAGAAAATGTTTTAATCATCATTCCAATATCTTTTCTATCTTGTCCTAAGTGTCCTTTTAACCAATGTCCAACAAATAAGAAGTTAAAATCGGTTTGAATACCATCTAATACATCTACATCTGATTTTGGATAGTTTAGATATCTATCTAAATCAACACCCTCAAACAAAACTTCAACAGGTTTTGTGATTCTTACTTCACTAACAATTTGTCCCGTTTGTTGATTCTTTTCTTGATATGCAGTTCCTACCATTAATTTTTTAGTAAATTCTGAAGGAACTATAATTAAATCCATTTTATTAGAACCATCTATAAATTCTTTGGGAAGAATTGTTGTTTCAACACCAGCGGTAATACCAATGTTAAAATTACCTTTTGGTTCAAATTCGTTTGCTACTGACATTTGCATAAAAATATCAGGTTTTCTATCAAGTTTAGTTACTACATTACTTAATGTTTTTCTACCAAATTCAGTTGTTTGGTCTACTTGATTTTGTGGAGTGTTACCCCATCGGGTTGGTACAACTTTAACATCATACTTATCCATTTTAAACAAACTTCTTAAAATATCTCTCGCATGGTCTCCATAGCCACTTCGAGTAAATACAGGAGCTTGATATACTAATAAAGGTTTGTTCATAACTTCTTATCTTTTATATGCTGTAATACTTCTTATTTTTGATGTATTTTGTTCAAATACTATTTCATCAACTGCGTGTATAGTTTCTCCACCAATCTCAATAACAATATCATTTTTTGCAGTAACTAAGTTAGAATCATTATCAAATCCCATAGTTGTATTTTCAACTGTTAGAGTAAACTCATTTTCGAAAAACTTTTTATTTTCTAATAAAACATCATTTCTACCAACCCATTCACCAATCCAATCTTTTAATACAACATTCGGTGAATATACCTGAGATGCTAATACATCTAAATTTTTTTCATTAAATGCTCTAAAGTATAGATTATTTATGTGATTACAATTGTTTACATCATTCATATTACTTAATTTTAAATAATTCGTATCTTTTTCTTGGTTTCCAATTTTTAAATGTTCCTTCGATTCCATCTACTAAAGTTTGACACATATTTGTGTTTACTAACCCCATTTCACCTTTGAACATTTCTCTACCTTTCAAACCAGCTTCTTTCAATTCTGATTTAGGTTTATTATACATTTCTTCCATAGCAGTTGCTACATCATAAACATCAACTTTATCATCCCAAATGTAAGGAGTAGGAACTGACCCTGCCATAGTTTGAGCTCTACTCCAAACTGGTCTAGCCCATTCTCCCCAAGTTAGTTTATCTTCCCAATCTCTCCATTTGTGAAGTGAACCAATTTCTTTGTAATCTTCAGAAGTTAGAAGTTCTCCACTATCTTTAAATCTGAATCCACATTGGTCTTGCAATCCACCAGTAACATTTACAATGATTGGTGTACCACTCATTACCGATTCTGCGGTTGTTAATCCAAAACCTTCATTACCAGCAATGTTAATAGTACAATCAGCCATATGGTAAAGGTAGTTTAACTCAGCAGTAGTTCTTCTCTTATCCGAGAAAATTACATTACACTCAGGTGCTAATGTTTCATGCACTTTAGGTAAATCAGTACCATTTTGGTCAGTTGGTTGAGTGTGCATTACTAATACAACTTTACTCGCTTTCTCTTCACCAATTCTTTCACAAAAATCTTTGAAAGCCATAATTACATCCGATGGTTGTTTTCTACGAATATTTCGGTTTGACCAGAAGAACATATAATCATACTCTTTACCTTTTAGAATTTCTTCTCTAAATTGCTTCGGTACTTCAGTTGGTTTGTATTCATCGGCATTAATACCATGAGGAACATAAGATACCTGCCAATCTGAATGAGGTTTCCAAGTTGGTTTATCGGTTCTACTTGTTAATCGAGATACAATACCATAAGTTTGTCTTGAAATACAACCAATCCAATCACAACTTTCATAGTAATTTCTATTATAAAGTGGGTCTGGTAAATCATCCCAAATTGCATAGAACATAATTGGAACATTCTGTCTTAATTCGTGTTCCATCTCATATAACCAAATCCAATATCGTGGGTCAGTAAAGTGAAGAATAGCATCGGGTTGTTCTTGATTAAGTAATTGTCTAACCAAATCAGCGTTACCATATCCAGTCCAAGGTAAGATTTTTACATTAGCATCATCTACACCAGTTTGTTTCTGAATATCAGCAGATACATCTAATATTTTTCCTTTATCAGGATGATTTATAGCTGCACCTACTTGAAACCAATCGTACTTATCAACAGTACCCATCACCAATGATTTACTCATTGTGGCAATACCACTTGCCATTCTTAAATCATCTGAAAGAAGTAGAATCTTTTTCTTTTTACTCATAACTTGTTTAAAATAACTTTTTTAAAATTGTGAACCCGATACTTGGAGTTTTAGGTATTCATTCATTTCTTTCCTAAATTCCTCATCGGATACATATCGTTCAACTGTTCGGTTTACTAATTTTTGAAGTGTTACATCGGATTCAAAAGAAACTCTCTTAAAATTGGAATAAACACCTTTGATAATCTTTACAGTTGTTAGTTTAGTTTCTGCGTTCATATCTAATAGATTATATACATTTATATATAAGTATATAGATATTTATTTTCCGTTAAACTTTTCCATCACAAATTCCTCTTTGAAGGAATTCACAAAACTTACAATTTTTATTCCGTTCACCTGGTACCTTTGGATAAGGTAAATCATTAAAGTTTCCTTCATCATCAAACACCTCGTTTACAAATCCTATAAACTCATTGTAAACTTTGTTTACTGATGGTTTACCATTAGCAGGTACATGCTTAGACATATAAGGAATTGGGAAAGGAGCATCTTCATAAAGTTTTCTTCTCATAATCTGATACTCTACTTTAATTTTCTCTAATGGAACATTGAATAGTTCTGAATAGTATTTTTTGTAGAGAACGATTTGAGCGTTTTTGTATTTATCTGCTTTAGCGTATTTGTTCCAACCCATTGTTGATGTTTTCAAATCGATAATGATAATAGAGTTATCTGATAAATCTCTCATTACAATATCTATAAATCCGATAAATTGAACACCTTCTTTTACTTTAGCGTTTAGAGGTAATTCGATTCCCACTAACTCAAATCCAGTCTTTGTGTAAAACTTATCAATCTTCTTTTTAAACCACTCTAAGATTCTTCTACCATCACCATAGAACTCCTCTAACTCCAACTGGGAACAAATAGTTCCTTCGGTTAACTTTTCAGTTTCTTTAATGTATTCTTTTCTCATCCAATCCAACAACAATTTATCCGTATCAATTTCCATAGCTTGTTTCTTAGAAACTCCATACATTACCGAAAGGAAATGTTGAATTGTTTCGTGGATGCTAGTCCCAAAAATTGTATATATGTTAGCCGATGATTCTCCCAACTTATCAATGTATCTCAACTTATATGCTCTCGGACAAGTTGAATATAGTTGATATTGTGAGAAACTTACTTTTGCCATAATTTTTTATTTGTATTACAAATATACAAAAAAAGTTTGGGATTTCCAAACTTTTCTGAACTTATATTTTGAGTTTTAGTTTCTTAATTATCTTTGGGTCAGTTCCATAATCCTCTGATAATTGTTTGATTCTCTCTTTACCGGTTCTACTAACATATAGAATCTTTAGGTAATCCTCTGCTTCCAATTTAGATACCTCATAATGTTTTGCCACCAGCTCCACCAACCAATCTTCGTATTTATCAGCACTTTTAGCTTTCATATACTTCATAAAGTGTCTACCTTTTGGAAGTAAATCGATAAGAGCTAAATACATTGCTTTTGGTGGAACTTCTTGAAGATAAGGTTGAACTGCTGCAATAGTTTCTACCCATTCGTATTTCATAGATAGAAAACGGAGTACCATATAGTTACTCCATGTCTTTTTATCAGCTTCCTCTAAAGTATCCCAATACTTTGGATTCTGAACATTAGTGATTTGTTTGATATGGTCAAATAAACTAGCTGGCACTTTCCTCAGAATTTCTTTTATCAATCTCTGCTAAAACTTTCATTTGTTCTGGTAGTAATTCTTCACAAATCTCTCCACAATTACCACACAACATTACTTCAATTGGTACAACTACATCTTGCGGAGTACCAGTGATTAGTTTTGAGATTTTTCTAAATTTAGCACCATCTACAAATACATCATAACCACAATTACCACAAACAACGGGAGTTGATTTACCTAAATCAATCTTTGGTGATTGTTGTGTACTTTGTTCTGATGCTTTTTGTGGTTTACTACCACCTTTACCAATTATATTTGCCATTATATTAAGTTTAAAATTTCAATTAAAGTTGCTGCAGTTGGAATCTCCTTATCAATAGCGTTAAAGTGTTTACTTTGACCATCTGATAGAGCGATAACTACATTCGCTGTATTTTGTGGAGCGTACTCATCAACTTTTTCATATAATAATGTGAATAATTCTGAGAAATCAGTTACTCTACTATCAATAATAGTTTGTCTCATTTTCACATATTTATTTCTTTTATCATCTGAAGATTTTAGGATATCCAAAACTTTCATTTTGTAATCATTCTCTAAAAGGTTTTGAGTATCTACTTTTAACTCACCTTTGATTGAGTTTAATTGACAAGTATTGATAATCTTTCTAATATCAGGATATCCAGCATCAATAATTGGAACTAAATCTTTTGGTTCAAACTTTATTTCTTCATTTTTCAAAATCTTTGAGATTTGAACTGCTACATCCTTTTTAGTAGGAGGAATAATTTGGAAAGTTTGACATCTACTTTGAATTGGTTCAATCACTTTCTCAACATAGTTACAAGTCAAAATGAATCTACAATGTTGTGAGAATGTTTCCATAAGATTTCTCAAAATAGCTTGTGCATTCTGAGACATATAATCAAACTCATCTAAGATGATAATCTTATACTTTTTGAATCCCATTGATGATGCGAATCCCTTCACTTTATTTCTTACAGTTTCTACATTGTTCTCATCAGATGCGTTGATTACCATATAATCACAATCTAATGATTTTACAATCAATTTGGCAAGAGTTGTTTTACCAGTACCAGCTCTACCATAAAGTAGAAGGTGAGGTACATCACCAGTTTCTAAATAACCACTTACTTTTTCTTTTAGGTGTTCATTACCTACATAGTTTTCTAAAGTAGTTGGGCGATACGATTCTACCCAAAGTGAGTTATCTACTTGTTCATTATTAGTTTCTTCAAAAAATCCCATAATTTATATTTTATCTACCTACTTCTTTTAATCTTTCAGATTTGAAGGTTTCCCAATCTTTACCAATACCATCGATATAGAATAAATCTTCAGGTTTTAATCTACCTTCATCATGCAACTTAGAATATCGTTTGATTGCTTGTCTTTTCCACCAATTGTTAATATAATCAACTCCATCTTCAAACTTCTTCTTCATTTTGAGTTCTGATTCTTCAATTTCTGAACGGAGGAACTCAGGTCCGTTTTCATACATCATAGCAAGATATACACCTCTTTTGAATCCGTGATGATAATCAGATGATTTGATACCACATTCTCTTAGAATCTGAGAAAGAATCTTTTGTTTGATACCACTTACAGGTCCACTAGCACCTTCACCAGTACCCATATTAGCACCATTTCGGATTCTTTCATTTGTGATTGCAGATTGATACCATTCTGAACGATGTTCTTTTAACCATTGATGCCAAGGGTCATAAAACTCATCATCAGGTTTGATTGCAATCTTACCAGCAGATTCACCCAAAGTTTTGAAGTGCGGAATACCATTGTACTGAGAATGAATTCCATATAGGGAAGTTGTTCCCACAGCTATCAATGTTTGCCCATACTTTTCTTTCCAATAATTTCTTACCTCTGGAACAGTGGTCATCATTGCGGTGAGTTTACCACCTAAAAAGTTGTAACCTAAAGGTTGGGTACAAACGATGGTGGAAGCGATAGTTGTGTAGTTCAACTTCCCTTTTTGGAATTTATCTTCTTTGGTCCATCCGATGTAATTATCTCTAACTGCCATTGCAGTAACATCTGAGGCTAGTGATACCAAACCTAACAATTTACCACTCTTTTTATCTTTGATAAATAACTTCACATTTCGACCAGGATTAGCTGTCCAACTCATTGTGTGAATCATCTTTCTAAGATATGTCCACTTTGTAGCTTCAGCTGAATCCTCTACAATTTCAACATAAGGTTCTAACTCTTCAATTTCTTTGATTGTTAGTTCTTTATTGTTGATATCGGTTGGTTTCCATTGAGTATCATAAAGAGTAGCGATTTGGGATTTATCTCTGAGCATGGAAGAT
>Ga0208880_1000313_pt1 | contig 9921 bp, 6 predicted proteins | sample Knorr_S23_td_Sur_FD_185606 | JGI IMG/M metagenome (GOLD analysis project Ga0208880, IMG submission 185606) | Marine microbial communities from Southern Atlantic Ocean transect - Knorr_S23_td_SurfaceB_ad_5m_LV_B (SPAdes) (version 2) | ecosystem: Environmental > Aquatic > Marine > Oceanic | place...
ATATCTTATTTTACAGTTTCGAATTTTTTAAATTTTGACGATGAGTTTAATTCTAAAAATATTAAACTTGGCTTAGATTTACAGGGTGGTTCTTATTTATTATTAGAAATTGATAATCAACCAGTTCTAACACAAAAACTTCAGAGTAAACTTTTAGAGTTTAAAAACTTTTTTAATGACCAAGATATTCTGGTACGAAATTTTAATATTATAAATAATGAAATAATTTTTGAAACAGAAAAAGATAAAATTCCATCTATAATTAATTTATTAGATGATGATAAAAGTGAAATAAATCCTTATTTCCCAAAATTTAAATCTCATGAATTTATATTTAAAAATGAAGAAAATGTATTTTCTTTAAGTCTATCTGATTATGGTCTCGTTGTGTTAAAGAGTGCATCATTAGATCAAGCTATAGAAATAGTCAGAAGAAGAGTAGATGAAATTGGAACGAATGAACCTAATATTTTAAAAAGGGGCAGTGATAGAATTTTAGTGGAGTTACCGGGTTTAGAAGATCCAGGAAGAATAAAATCTTTGTTAGGTAAAACAGCCAATTTATCTTTTCAATTTATAGTACAAAATGATGAAGAGTCTTTTGGAACAGAAAAACTTAAATTTGAAGATGGTTCAGAAGAGTCAATTGTAAGTAAAAGAATTATTTTAAGTGGTGATAATTTGATTGATGCAAAACCACAAATGAATTCTCAAACAAACGAAACTGTAGTTTCTTTTAGTTTGGATAGAGTAGGTGCAAAAAAATTTGGTAAAGCTACAAGTACTGGTGTTGGGAAGAGACTTGCTATTATTTTAGATGGTAAAATTATAAGCGCACCCGTTATAAGAGAGCCTATTGTTGGTGGTTCCGGGCAAATTTCTGGAAATTTTACATTTCAAACAGCTACAGACCTGGCACTTTTGTTAAGATCTGGAGCCTTACCTGCTCCTTTATCAATTATTGAAGAAAGAACAGTTGGACCAGATTTGGGACAAGATTCAATTGATGCCGGAATAATGTCTCTGATTATAGGATTTGTTCTAGTAGTGTTATTCATGATAATCAAATACAAAGTTTTTGGTGTTATCGCTAACTTGGCTTTAATAGCTAATTTGTTTTTATTGGTTGGTATATTAACTATATTTGAGGCTACATTAACTTTACCAGGTATAGCAGGAATAATTCTGACTGTTGGTATGGCTGTAGATGCCAATGTTCTGATTTATGAGAGAATTCGTGAAGAAATTATTTCTGAAAAAAATCCAATTATTGCTTTTGATAGCGGTTATTCAAAATCCAAAACCACAATTTTAGACGCAAATATTACAACTTTAATAGCTGCATTTATTCTTTTCTTTATGGGCTCTGGACCGGTAAAAGGCTTTTCAGTCACTTTAGGTGTAGGAATTTTAACTACTTTATTTTCTGTATATTTTATAGCTAGATTAATCACATCATTTTATGTGATTAAAAATAAAGAGAAAGGTCAATTAATTTAATGAAAAACATTTCTTTCAATAAATTTTATAAACCTTTCAATATAATATCTTTATTATTAATTATATCATCAATAGCACTTTTAGTTTTTAAAGGTCTTAATTATGGAATAGATTTTAAGGGTGGTACATTGATAGAGCTTAGAACTGAGAGTAATACCAATATTTCACTGATCAGAGATAGTTTTAATCAAATGAATCTAGGAGATGTGAGTATTAAAAAATTTGGCAATGATAGAGATTTTGTTGTCAAATTTGAAAAACAAAATTCAAATGATCCAAAATTTATTGAAACGATTAAAAATAATCTCTCAAACTCTTTACAGAACTTTGATTTTAGAAGAGTTGAAAACGTAGGTCCAAAAGTTAGTGATGAACTTTTAAGGTCCGGAGTAATAGCGATTTGTTTATCTCTTGCAGCAATGTTGCTTTATATTTGGATAAGGTTTGAATGGCAATTTAGTTTGGGTGCAATTATTGCATTGTTTCATGATGTAATTATTACACTTGGTTTTTTCTCTCTCTTTTCTTTAGAAATCAATCTTTCTATTGTGGCTGCAGTTTTAACAATCGTTGGTTATTCTATGAACGATACTGTGGTTATTTTTGATCGTGTCAGAGAGAATTTGAAAAAATTTTCTGATATTAAAATCTATGATTTGACCAATCTTTCAATAAACGAAACTTTATCTAGAACTTTAATAACATCTATCACTACATTGTTAGCGTTATTAGCAATATTTATTTTTGGAGGTGAAATTCTCAAAGGATTTTCTTTAGCAATGATTCTTGGAGTAATATTTGGAACATATTCATCCATCTATATTGCAAATCCAATATTAGTTTTTTTAAATGTTAGTCAAAAAACTATTATAAAAGAGGATAAAAATTAAATTAATAAAGATTTTGAGCAGCTACCATTGATAACAACATTGGTAGAGATAAAAGTGTATTTGTTCTAGAAAAGAGCATTGCAGTTTTTGCTGATTTTGCTTTTAATTCTGGGTCACATTCAACTATACCCAAAGCTCTTTTTTGGTTTGGCCATATCACAAACCAAACATTAAAAGCCATTACCAAGCCTAACCACATACCAATTCCGATTGCAGTATTTTTTCCACCACCAGATCCTATTCCCAGCATTAAAGCTTCATGAACATATCCGTTAAGATAAGCTAAAACTAAACCGGAAATAATTGTAAATAAAGCTGCCCATCTAAACCAAAAAAGTGCTGCTGGAGCTATGACTTTACCAATAGCAGGTTTTTGTTCGTCTGGTATCTTGGCCATATTTGGTATTTGAACAAAGTTAAAATACCATAGTAAACCAATCCACATGATTGCAACAACAACATGGATATATCTGAATAACCAACTCCAAAATAGTAAATCAAAATCAAAACCCCCATTACCAAAATATAACCCAAGAAATAATATAATTGCTAAAGCTAAAGATAAGTGAATTGTTTTTGAAAGTGATTGAAGAATCGAAGTCATAAATTTTTATACTATTTTTTTATTCAAAAATTAAGCTGTTTTTTTGAACTTTGGATTCAGCATATTTTTTAAAAATTTACCAGTATAACTGCCTTCAATATTAGCTACTTCCTCGGGTTTTCCCTCAGCGATTATATTTCCTCCTTTAACTCCACCTTCAGGACCCATATCTACAATATAATCTGCAGTTTTTATAACATCTAAATTATGCTCAATTACAACCACAGAATTTCCAGTTGCAACAAATGTATGAAGGATTTCCAAAAGTTTTTTAATGTCATGTTGATGTAGTCCAGTAGTTGGTTCATCAAGTATATACATTGTTCTGCCTGTTGATCTTTTAGAAAGTTCTTTTGCTAGTTTTATTCTTTGAGCTTCTCCGCCCGACAATGTAGTGGCTTGTTGTCCAATTTTAATATATCCCAGACCAACTTTTTTTAGTGTTAAAAGCTTAGTTTTAATATTTGAAATATTTTCAAAGTATTCACAACCTTCATCAACTGTCATATCTAACACATCAGAAATGCTTTTATTTTTAAATTTAATTTCAAGAGTTTCTCTATTGTATCTTGTGCCTTTACACTCATCACAAGTAATATAAACGTCAGGTAAAAAGTGCATCTCATATGTTATTACACCATCTCCTTCACAAGCTTCGCATCGTCCACCTTTAACATTAAATGAAAACCTTCCGGGTTTATAACCTCTGCTTTTAGATTCAGGCAGATTAGTAAACCAATCTCTTATTGGACCAAAAGCGCCAGTATAAGTAGCAGGGTTAGATCTTGGCGTTCTTCCTATTGGGGATTGATCTATATCTATGACTTTATCAATCAATTCTATTCCCTTAAAACCTTTAAATGGTTTGGGGATTTTTCGAGATTTATTATTATTAAGTGTAAGATTGAGAGCATTATATAAAGTTTGCAATATCAGTGTAGATTTACCACTTCCTGATACACCCGTAACACATGTAAAGCTTCCAAGTGGAATTTTTAAATTTACATTATTTAAATTATTACCAGTTGCGCCAGTAATTTCTAAAAATCTTCCATTTTTTGCTAGTCTTCTATTTTTTGGTATGGGTATAAAGCTTTTTCCAGATAAGTATCTTCCAGTTATACTTTTTTCATTTTTCTTAATTTCATCACAACTTCCTTCTGCAATAATTTCACCACCTTGATTACCAGCTTCAGGACCTAGATCAATAATGTGATCTGAGTTTTCCATTGTTTCTGTATCATGCTCAACGACAATAACTGTATTTCCTAAATCTCTTAATCTTTTTAATGCGTCAATTAACTTAACATTATCTTTTTGATGCAATCCTATAGAAGGTTCGTCCAATACATAAAGTACTCCCGTTAACCCAGAGCCTATTTGCGAAGCTAATCGAATTCTTTGAGCTTCACCACCGGAAAGAGTAGAGGACTCTCTTGAAAGTGTTAGATAATCAAGTCCAACATTTAATAGAAAATCTAATCTTTCATTAATTTCTTTTAATATATGTTCAGAAATTTTTACTTGTGTTTTGTCTAATTTTTCATCTAAAGATTTAAACCAATTTTTTGCATCTAATATGGATTTTTCTGTTACTTCGCTAATATTTAATTCATTAATTTTAACACATAAAGCTTCATCTTTTAGTCTGTGTCCATTGCATCTCTCACATTTTGTATCGGATTGATATTGGGCAATTTCTTCTCTTTTCCAGTCGCTATCCGTTTCTAAATATCTTCTTTCAAGATTATTAATAACTCCTTCAAAAGTTTTTTTATGAGAATATTTTTCATATCCATCATCATATGAAAATTTTATTTCTTCATCATCTGATCCAAAAAGTATTATATCTTTTATATTTTTAGGCAATTTAGACCATTTTTCATTTAATGAAAAACCGTAATGTTTAGCAAGAGATGACAAAGTTTGAGCGTAGTACAAAGAAGAAGATTTAGCCCAAGGTTCAATTGCACCATCTGCTATGCTTTTCTTTTCGTTAGGTATAACTAGTTTTGGGTCTACATTTAATTTAACTCCTATTCCTTCACATTCTTCACAAGCTCCGTATGGACTATTAAAAGAAAATAATCTCGGTTCAATCTCTTCAATTGTAAAACCACTTTCTGGACAAGCAAACTTGGTTGAAAAAATTATTTTTTCAATTTTTCTATATTGTTTTGGTAAGGTTTCATTTTCATATTCAACATAAAGCAATCCGTTAGATAAATTTACTCCTGTTTCAACACTTTCTGCTAATCTATTTCCTAAAGAAGAATTTAATACAATTCTGTCAACTAAAATAGAAATATCATGTTTTAATTTTTTATTTAGCTCTGGAACTTTATCAATATCATAAAGTTCGTTGTCTACTTTAATTTTTCGAAAACCTCTTTTTTTATAGCTTAAAATATCTTTTTTATATTCTCCTTTACGACCACGGACAACTGGAGCATATAGAAATATTGTAGATTTTTTTGGAAGTTCTTTTATTTTATCTACTATCTGTGTAATTGTTTGTGAGGTAATAGGTTTACCAGTAAATGGAGAATAAGGAACTCCTGCTCTTGCATATAACACACGCATATAGTCATAAATTTCTGTAACTGTTGCTACTGTCGATCTGGGGTTTTTTGAAGTATTTTTTTGCTCGATAGAGATAGCTGGACTCAATCCTTCTATTAAATCAACATTTGGTTTTTTCATTTTATCTAAAAATTGCCTAGCGTAGGCAGAAAGGCTTTCGACATAACGTCTTTGACCTTCAGCATAAATTGTATCGAATGCTAAAGAAGATTTTCCTGATCCAGAAAGACCAGTTATAACTACAAATTTTTCTTTAGGAATTTCCAAAGAAATGTTCTTCAAATTGTGCTCTTTTGCGCCCTTAATAACTATCTTTTTAAGCATAATTTTTGTTGCTTTAGATTAATAAAATTAATATTCAAGCTTAATTGTGATATAATAATTTTAATCTATTTAAGTTAATATGGCAGGCAGTTTAAATAAAGTACTTTTAATTGGCAGATTAGGCGCAGATCCTGAAATCAAACAGATGGTTAATGGAAAAAGTGTTGCAAGATTGAGCCTAGCTACAAGCCAATCATGGAAAGATAAGTCTACTGGAGAAAAAAAAGAAAAAACTGAGTGGCACCGTATTGTAGTTTTTAATGAAGGTCTTGTTAATGTTGTTCAGCAATATCTTAAAAAGGGTGCTCAAGTATATGTTGAAGGACAATTATCAACAAGAAAATGGAAAGACGAACAATCAGGACAAGATAAATATTCTACAGAGATTGTTATACAAGGATATAATTCTTCTTTAACAATGCTAGGTGGTGGAAATCAAAATTCTATTCCATCACAGGACAGTAAACAAAATTTTGACGATAGTAGTGTTGCTCAAAACGAGATGGATGACGATATTCCGTTTTAGTACTTATGCAAAAAAACGAAATTTCTAAAAATCTAAACATTAAACCTATTTCTATGTATGATGAGATGAGTTCATCTTATCTTTCTTATGCAATGAGCGTAATTATTAGTAGAGCGCTCCCAGATGTAAGAGATGGTTTAAAACCAGTTCACAGAAGAATTTTATATGCAATGCATAAAGGTGGTTTTGATTGGTCAAAGCAATTTAGAAAGTCTGCAAGGATAGTTGGGGACGTAATTGGTAAGTATCATCCACACGGAGATCAGGCCGTATATGATGCTCTAGTTAGAATGGTTCAAGACTTTTCAATGAGCTTACCTTTGATTGATGGACAAGGTAATTTTGGTTCTATAGATGGAGATCCACCTGCTGCAATGAGATATACTGAAACTAAATTAGCCAAAATTTCTCAATATCTAATAGATGATATAGAAAAAAATACAGTTAACTTTAAAAGTAATTACGATGAAACTGAACAAGAACCAGAAGTTCTACCCGCTCAATATCCAAATTTATTAGTAAATGGAGCCGGAGGAATAGCTGTTGGGATGGCAACCAGTATACCTCCTCATAACCTTGGCGAAGTTATTGACGGCACATTAGCTTTGATAAAAAATAAAGATATTAAAATAAATGAATTGATGAAATTTATTCCAGGTCCAGATTTTCCTACAGGAGGAATAATTATTGGCAAAAATATTATTAAGGAAGGATACAAAAGTGGCAGAGGTTCATTTAAAATAAGAGGAGATATTGTAGTTGAGAATTTAAAAAATGGAAAAGACAGATTGGTTATAACCTCAATTCCTTATCAAGTTAATAAATCAAATTTAAATGAAAGAATAGCTGAGCTTGTAAGAGATAAAAAAATTGAAGGTATAAGTGATATTAGGGATGAGTCAAACCGAGAAGGGATTAGAGTTGCGATAGATTTAAGAAGGGGAGTGGAGCCTGAAACTGTAAAAAGACAGTTATATAAATATACATCAATTGAAAGTTCTTTTGGTTTTAATACATTAGCAATTGTCGATAACAAACCCAAAACATGTAACTTAAAAGATTTTTTAGAAAATTTTTTAAAGTTTCGTGAAGATGTAGTAATCAAAAAAACAAAGTTTGATTTAAAAAAAGCTGAAGATAGAGTTCATATTTTAATTGGGCTTTCTGTTAGTGTTGAAAATATTGATAAAGTAATTAAAATTATAAGATCATCAAAAAATCCTGAAGAAGCAAAATCCTCATTATTAAAAACTAAATGGAAAATTAATAAATCAGCAAGATTAATTAAATTAGTCGACAGTAAAAACTATAAAGGAAACTACAGTCTTTCAGAAGATCAAGTAATTTCTATTTTAGAATTAAGATTACAAAAACTTACTGCACTTGGAATTAATGAGATTGAAATTGAGATTAAAAAATTGGCTGAATTAATCGCTCAATTTAAAAAAATTATAAATTCTAAAACAGAATTATTAAAAGTTATTAGTAATGAACTTCAAAATATAAAAGATAAATTTTCTAATCCTAGACGTACACAGATAATTGATGCTGTTTTAAATTATGATATTGAAGAAACTATTCAAAAAGAGTCTGTAATCATTACAATTACATTGCAAGGTTATATAAAAAGAGGCGCATTAAGCACCGTAAAACAGCAAAAAAGAGGCGGTAAAGGAAAAGCTGGAATAAAGACTAGGGATGAGGATTCCGTTGTTCAAACTCTTTCTGTAGATACTCATACATCAGTTTTATTTTTCTCAACTGAAGGATTAGCTTACAAAATTAAAGCATGGAAAATTCCAGAAGGATCATCTTCATCTAAGGGTAAATCTTTATTCAACATATTACCTTTGAAAAACCATCAATCAATTAGCTCAATTATGCCTTTTCCAGATGAAAAGATTGATACTAAAGGGCTGCATATCATATTTGCAACAAGCAAAGGTAAAATTAGAAAAAACAATCTAGAAGATTTTACTTCAATAAATCAATCAGGAAAAATAGCAATGAAGTTAGAAACTGGAGATAAAATTGTAGGTGTTAAAATATGCAGAGAGGATCAAGATATTATTCTAAGTACTAATTTCGGTAAATGTATAAGATTTGAATCAAAAAAATTGAGAGTTTTTAAAGGAAGATCATCTAAAGGTATTAGAGGAATTAATTTAGCAGAGAAAGACTCAATTGTATCTTTATCAATAATTGATCATGATAAAAATATTTCAAAAAATGGTAAGAATAGTAGCGCTGAATTAAAAGCTAAAGAAAAGTTTATTTTATCTATTACTGAAAATGGATTTGGAAAAAGAACCTCTCATTATGATTTTAGAGTTACCAATAGAGGAGGAAAAGGCATTATTGGTATTGTTAATTCACCAAGAAATGGGAATGTAACATCATCATTTCCTGTTTTTGAAGGAGATCAAATTTTAATATCAACCAATAAAGGACGCGTTATTAGAACCTCTGTAAAAGAAATAAGAGTAGCTGGAAGAAATACACAAGGTGTAAGAATCATTAAATTATCTGGAGAAGAAAAGGTTGTTTCTGCAATTAAATTAGAAGATAACCTAATTTAATGAAAAATATAGCTATCTATCCTGGAACATTTGATCCAATAACTTTTGGTCATATAGATGTAATAAAAAAAGCTTTAAAATTTGTTGATAAGATTATAGTGGGCTTGTCTGATGGTAATCAAAAAAAGTTTCTTTTTCCACTAGAAGAAAGACAAAATATTGTAAAAATTGCTCTTTATAAGGATTTAAAATTTTCAAAAAATAAAGTTGATGTAATTACATTTAATTCTTTAACAACTGATTTGTGTAAAAAATATAAATCTAATCTAATTCTAAGAGGATTAAGAGCTGTGTCTGATTTTGAATATGAGTTTCAATTATCTGGAATGAATAGAAAGCTTAACTCAAAAGTAGAGACTATATTTCTAATGTCAGATGTTGAAAATCAAGTAATATCTTCTAGATTTGTAAAAGAAATAGCACAACATAAAGGAGATTTAAAAAAGTTTACTACCAAAAGTACTATAAAATCTTTAAAAGAAAAATATGCATAGAATAATTTTATCATTTGTATTTTTTATATTTATTTCAACAACAAATTTAATCGCAAAGGAGAATATTATGATTTTAAAATTAAAAGATGGTGACGTTAAAATTGAACTTTTTTCAGATGTTGCGCCCAATCATGTTAAAAGAATCAAGAAATTAGCCGACAATGGTCAATATGACAATGTAGTTTTCCATAGAGTAATAGATGGATTTATGGCTCAAACCGGAGATGTAAAATTTGGCAATTCATCATCAAAAGATTTTGATTTGAGAAGAGCTGGAATGGGCGGGTCAGATCTTCCTGATTTAAAGCAAGAATTTAATGATATTCCTCATGATAGAGGAACTGTTTCAATGGCAAGATCTTCAGATCCAAACAGTGCTAACAGTCAATTTTTTATTTGTTTTGAACCTGCACCTTATTTA
>Ga0208880_1000314_pt1 | contig 9899 bp, 13 predicted proteins | sample Knorr_S23_td_Sur_FD_185606 | JGI IMG/M metagenome (GOLD analysis project Ga0208880, IMG submission 185606) | Marine microbial communities from Southern Atlantic Ocean transect - Knorr_S23_td_SurfaceB_ad_5m_LV_B (SPAdes) (version 2) | ecosystem: Environmental > Aquatic > Marine > Oceanic | place...
CGAAGAGTTTGGGAATATGATAAAAAATTTAAGGACTATATAAAAAAGACAAGAGCCTACGCAATTGATATGGAAACTGCTACTCTATTTACAGTAGGTTTTCATAACAAAATCCCAGTTGGTGCATTTCTTCTAGTATCTGATTCTCCAATGTTTCCAGATGGTGTTAAAACTATGGAAAAAGATGAGATTAACTCCAAACAATACGATAGAAAGCATATTGAGATTGGTGTTGATTCCTTAAAAAAATTACAGAATAATGCTGAGACTGTAAGACATCTTAAATTTTAGTTACTACTTTTATTTCAATGAAGAAGATCTTTGTTGTTATATTTTTGCTTTTACTAAGCTGTTCTAAGTCTGAGTTTGATAATAAAACTAAAGATAAATTCTCTGATTTTACCTTCTTTGAAGGTGTTTCAATCAATTTTATTGAACATAGTGGATTAAATAGAGAGTATCTTTTATATATTCCTCCTAATATAGATAATCGTGAAAACCTGCCTCTAATTTTTAATTTCCATGGGTATCAAGGTCAAGCTGAACAGTTTTTTAACCAAACTGATTTGGTTGAAATTGCAGATAATAATGGGGTAGTTTTGGTCTATCCTCAAGGATCTGATTTGCCACTTGGAGCTTCACATTGGAACGCAGCTCCATCTAGCTCATCATCAACATCATTCGTAAATAAAAGTACTACAGATGATGTTGGTTTTTTTAAGGCATTATTAGATGAAATTAATCAAAATAATATCATTGATTTAAATAGAGTTTATGTAATAGGCTATTCAAATGGTGGGATGTTCTCCCATTTTTTAGCTTGTAATACTGAAAATATAATTGCTGCTGTTGGAGATGTTGCAGGAACAATGCTCAATGAAACATTTAATAGCTGTAATCCATCTTCACCTATTCCAATATTGAAGATACATGGAACATCAGACAGAGTTGTTAGCTACAATGGTTATGATGAGGGAGAGTTTAAAAGTGTTGAAGAAGTTCTAGATTTTTGGAAATCTAATAACAAGTCTAATGCTAACGAGAGTCTTGAGAATTTAGGAAGCACCTCAATATATTCAGAGTTTTATAATACTTCTGTAAATGTGAATTTTGAAAAATACACATTTGATTCAGACGAAAATAATAGCGAAGTTGTACACTATAAGATTATTAATGGTGGTCATTGGTGGGACTATAGCTCTGATAAACATCTTAAAACAAGTACTATATTGTGGGACTTTTTTTCAAAACATTCAAAACAATAAAATAATGGAAATTCCAGATAATTTAAAGTTCGAATATTTACTATCATTAGATAAGCACATAGAGACTAAAGGAATAGATAATAGAAAAGAAACAATGAAAAAAATATTCGAAATAACAAAAAAAATAGCTGATCTAGGATTTGGAGAAAAGGATATACACGGAATTACAACCGATGAAGAAGTATTTGTAAAATATGAAAAGTGGAGAAAAGCCAATAATGTTTAATCCAGTGAGGGGATTGAATTGTTAAGCATATAATCTAAAAAAACATCTTCAAGAAATTTCCTTAGTTCTTCATCTTTCACAATTTCATTTTCCCTAAACACGCCAAATTCAATATTTGCCTCATAATAGGTAACTACCATTTCATACTCTATAATTTCTGAATCATGCTCAACCTTAGTTTTTTTATAGAGCATAGTATTGCCCTTGAAAACTTTTTCCCTTTGTCCTTTTTCAGTTTCAATTATTTTATATTCCATTTCTCTTAGTAATCTTTATGTATAACCAATAGATTAGAAAAAATACATATCCAATAATAAAATAGTACCTCATATTTAAATTTAAAAAATAAAAATATTTTAAATATTAAAATCTTGTTTTTAAATTGAATAAATTTTAACAATAAATCAATTAACATGAAAAAAACATTTTTAACAATTTTATTCTTAATAGCGTTAACATCTAATCAAGCGTTCTCGCAAAACTTTTATGCACAAATTCAAGAAGTTACAGTTCAAGATGGTTTAAATTCTGAATATGAAGAATTTGAAAAATTCTGGAGTGTTGTAAATGAAAAATTAATAGCAGATGGTCATCTTGCTGGATGGTCTTTCTGGAAAGTAAACCCAGAGAGTAATGACAATAATCCATGGGCTGACTATTTACTTTATAATTTATTTAGTAGTGAGGATCAAATGAATTCTACTTTATCCAAGTCTCCTGAATGGTGGGCTGAATATGTTGAAAAAGCACACAAAGGAAAATCAAAAAGATCATTAATTAAAAAGTATGTAAAAGAGACATTAGATAATAAATACAAGCAAAAACTTGTAACATATAATACATCTAACATTGCTGCTTTTGCAGATGATAAACTACAACCTGCTGCAGGTATCAATGCTGTTTATATTGGAATGGAACAACTCAATGAAGATTATGAAAGATTTGAAACTGAATATTTTCAAAATAGACATCAAGGTAATAAGTTATACTGGGAGTTTAATAAAATTACAAACAGATCAGATAATGCCTATAAACCAGTAACTCATAATATCTTTGAAGTTAATATAGAAAATTCAGGACAAGATCAAGACTCTAGTTTTGTTGATGAGATGATGGTTAAATATGGAAGTGCTTCAAGAACTCTTCATGGCTGGATGGTTGTGGAATTATTAGAGTTTAAACTTTAATATCAAATTAATTAATAAGCTCTTGAGAGATCAAGAGCTTTTTTTTCAATGAATAAATCACTAAAACCACATTTAAATCCTGGTAAATATGTATTCGTTCTAACTGATAACATTTATGGAATAAATGAAGAAGATATTTTATGTTCATTTAAAGAGGATGGTAAATACAGTTTAATTTTAAAAAAAGAATTTGCAAATAAATATGGTATGTCATATGACTTTATTGCTGCTTGGATATCATTAGAATTATATTCTTCTCTTGACTCAGTGGGTTTGACCTATATTTTTTCTAAAGCCTTATCAGCCAATAATATCAGTTGCAATGTTATAGCTGGTTATAATCATGATCATATTTTTGTAAATTATAAGGATAAGGACCTTGCTTTTGATATTTTGAACAAACTAAAGTTTTAACTATGAAAAATATCTTTACTGATCACCCAAATTCGGTTGGTGAGTCTTATTTTCAGCATATGTTTTTTGCTATTAAAGTTGCCTTAAAATTAATTTTAATGGGTTTTGCAGCTATCTTTCACGCTATATTTCCTTTTGTGCTTAAAACATATGTATCTTCGAATATCAAAAAATTACACGACGATATTTTTGTAAATAGATTTAAAAAAAATAAATGAAACAGTGTAAAGCATGTCTTGAAATGTATGATCTTCCTAATCCTAGTAAATATGGTTTTTTTGGGGATCATTGTCCTAAATGTGGGACCTTCAATTCAGATTTTAATAAAAATTCAATAATTAGTTTTATAATATTTATTGTAATTATTGCTGTGCTTTATTTAATAGGTATATAATAATTTAATCTATGAGTCCAAAAGAATTTTTTGATTTGGTTTTTATTGGAGTTGTCTTATGTGTATCTATTTCAATTCCTTTTCTGTGGTTAAAGTATTCTTATAATAAAATCAATAAATTCACGACTATTTTTGTTTTTATCTTGCTGACGTTAATATTTGCCTATTTATTTATTCAGTTTTACAAATAAAAAAAACTGATTATTTTACAATACCCTCTAACATAAAAAGAAATGCATATTCCATTGCAATTTCTTTCAGTGCTTCAAATCTACCAGACGATCCACTATGTCCTGCATCCATATTAGTGTGTAAAATGATTTTATTATCACCTTTGTGATAATCTCTTAATTTTGCAACCCATTTCGCAGGTTCCCAATACTGTACTTGAGAATCATGTAGTCCTGTTGTTACAAGAGTGTTTGGATATTCAACACTCCTAATGTTATCATAAGGGGAGTATGACAGCATATAGTCATAAAATTCTTTTTCATTAGGATTACCCCATTCATCATATTCCCCTGTGGTTAAAGGAATAGATTCATCTAGCATAGTTGTAACAACATCCACAAATGGGACTGCCGAAATAACTCCGTTATATAATTCTGGAGACATATTCATTACTGCACCCATTAATAAACCACCTGCTGAACCTCCCATAGCATACAAATGATTAGGAGATGTATAGTTATTTTCAATTAAATGTTCAGATGCACTAACAAAATCTTTAAATGTATTTTTTTTATTAAAAATTCTTCCATCTTCATACCAGTCTCTTCCAAGATATTGACCACCACGAATATGAGCTATTGCATAAACAAAACCTCTGTCTAAAAGGCTTAGTCTAGTTGTAGAAAAACGAGGATTCATAGTGGCACCATACGAACCATATCCATATAAAAGAAGAGGTGTGTCTGAATTTAGCTCAGTTTCAACATGTTTTACAATAGAAATTGGGACTTCTTTACCATCATGTCCTTTTGCAAATACTCTTTCGGATACATAATTATTTGAATCAAAATCACCTCCTAAGACTTCTTGTTGTTTTAATATCTCCTCTTCTTTATTTTGAATATTATATTTTAAAACTGTAGAAGGTATAGTTAATGAACTGTAATTAATTCTAATTTCATCAGTATTAAATTCAGGGTTGTATCCTAAGGAAGCAGAATATGTATCATTTTGAAAATCAAGATTACTATTTTGGTTTATATAATAATCTTGTTTACCATTATAACTTTTAACTCTTAAATTAATTAATCCATTTTCCCTCTCCTCAATTACCATAAAGTTTGTAAATAATTCTAAATCATCAACTAAGACATTATCTCTGTGAGGTATTATATCTAACCAGTTGGATTTACTTGGGTTTGATATAGGCGTCTTAATAATCTTAAAATTTGTGCTATTATTATGATTTGTGGTAATATAAAACATATTATCAATATGATAAGGTTGATATTCTAACCCTCTTTCTCTTTTCTGAATTATCCTAAACTCATTATTTGGAGTATCACTAGATAGATATCTGAATTCAGTAGAGAGTGTACTTTGAGATCCAATAAATATATATTCCCTTGATTTAGAAGGATACACATATGTTGAAAAAGTTTCATCTTCTTCTTCATATACCAGTTTATCATCACTTTGGTTATCTCCAAGATTATGTTTGAAAATTTTATCAGATCTTAAAGTTTCCTTGTCTTTACCGGTATAAAAAAATGTTTTACTATCAGATGACCAGGTCACATATGAATTTACACCCTTAATCTGGTCAGATAACATTTTACCTGTTTCCAAATCTTTAACATTTATAGTGTAGATTCTTCTAGATAGAGTGTCGACTCCATAAGAAACTTTTTTGTTATCAGGACTAACACTTAAGCCAGACACTTGATAGTAATCATAATTTTTAGCTAATTCATTAACGTCAAGTAAAACTTCTTCTTTGGAATCTAATGTTTTGAATTTTCTTGTATAGATTGGGTATTCTTTCCCCTTTTCATATTTAGTTATATACCAATAATCATTTAAAAAATATGGTACAGATGAATCATCCTCCTTAATTCTCCCTTTCATTTCATCAAATAACTTTCTTTGAAATTTTTCAGTTGATTTTAAAACTGATTTTGAATAATTATTTTCCTCTTCTAGATAAGAAATAACATTAGGATTTTCTCTTTCATTTAACCAATAATATGGATCAACACGAGTATCTCCATGAATTTCTAAAATTTTATCTTGTTTATCTGCTTTAGGTGGTAATGTATTCATATCGGTACATCTTGAAAAAATAAGTAATATTAAAATTGATATTAATGAGTGTGCTTTCATTTTAATTTTATTAGATGTCAAAGCTACTTAAATTAAATTTAAAAATCATTAAATTTAGTGCACCAATAGACACTTCTATGAGAAAAATCTTATTTGTCGTATTCTTATTTTTTGCTTGTAGCAATCCAGATAATCATGGTGATTTATCAATTTTTAAAACTCCAACTACAGATCAGTTTGATAAGTGGTCGAACATTGACTCTGTATATAAATCCACTATTAAGGAAATGGTTGATGTGTATAAGAAAAGTGGTAAGCTAAACTTTAATGGTAATCCATGGGATAATAAAAAGTTTCAATCTAAATATTCTGATTTAACATGGAGAGGCTTATATGATTACTACCAGTATTTTACTGAAGTTTATAATGATTTGGGGTTTGAAGAAGGTGAAATACTATTAGACTCTTTAAATAATAGGTTTGATCAATTAAGGGATGATTTAATTATATGGAAAGAGGAATAGGAAACATAAATTAGGAGTAAATAAATTCTTTGTAATATTCTTCAAGAGCTTTTTTATAAGCAACTACAAATTGGTAAAATCTATAAAGTTTTAGGTCTCCATATCTATTTAATTCGTTGTAAGTGTCATTTTGAAAAGCTTTTAATTTTTTGTCCAATAAGTTTTGAATTCTCTTTACTCTTTTAAAATTAAGTTTTCTTGTACTTTCATTATTTAGATCATCTTTATATTTATGAATAATTCTTTTAACCTCTTTTGGAGAAAGCTCATTATATTTTTTTGGAATACTATAATAACTTTCATATTCTTTTTTTAGCCAACTGTATTCGCTATATACACCACTAAAAACTATTTCAAAAAATATTCTCATTAACAACTCGTTTGATTTCTTTTTTAATATTATTACTTTCAAGAAAATTTAATCTAAAATATGAAAAGAATTTACTCCATTTTAATATCATTTTTTCTATTTCAATTTTTAAATGCTCAATATGAAGGTTATTCAGAAGACTCATGGAATGACCAATTGAAAATTGAAGAATCTCTTTTAAAGAACATAGATAAAACTTCATTTAAAAAACACCTAAAAAAACTTACCGAACGACCTCATGTAGTTGGAAGTAAGGGAAACCAAGAGGTTATAAGATATATTGGAGAGGTTATGCAGCTTGCTGGTATGAAAGTTACAAACTATCCATATGATGTTTATCTACCAAAAAATCCAGGAACCTCATTAATTGAAATTGTTACTCCAAATAGAGATGTATTAAATCAAAAAGAGGATATTATTGAAAATGATCCTTACACCAAAGACCCTGAATTATGGAAAGGATGGAATGCTTTTTCTGGTAGTGGTGATGTTACTGCAGAAGTAGTGTATGCTAATTATGGCCGTAAGGAAGATTTTGAAACTTTAAAATCCCTTGGTATAGACGTAAGTGGGAAGATTGTCATAGCTAGGTATGGTGGTAATTTTAGAGGTTATAAAGCAAAGTTTGCTGAAGCAAATGGAGCATCTGGATTAATTATATATACTGATCCTCAGGATAGTGGTTTCACAAAAGGTCTTGTTTATCCTAACGGGCCTTATTATAATTCATCAACAATTCAAAGGGGGTCATTATTGACAACTGATTTTACAGGAGATCCTTTAACTCCATTTGAACCTGCTCTTCCTTTAGACGGTAAAGAAAAAATTGAAAGGATTGATCCTAAAAATGCTCAATTACATACTATTCCTGTATCACCCATAGGTTATGGTGAAGCCGAAAAAATCTTAAGTCAAATGAATGGTGATCCTGTGCCTCAATCATGGCAGGGAGGACTCCCATTTACTTATAGATTACAAGGGGGTTCATCTCTAACAGTTAGATTAAAGGTTGACCAAAAGATTGATTTTGTTCGTGCAACAAATGTAATTGGAATGTTAAAGGGTACTGATGCTCCCGATGAATGGATAATACTAGGATGTCATCTTGATTCATGGGGATTTGGTGCAACAGATCCAAGTAGTGGAACTGCAATGTTACTTAGTTTAAGTCAAACATTGGGAAAATTAAAAGATGAGGGCTATTCTCCAAAAAGATCAATTCTTATTGGTCATTGGGATGCGGAAGAACACGGTGTTATTGGATCAACAGAATGGGTTGAACAAATGAGGGAAGAGTTAAATGCTAAAGGTGTCATTTATATGAATTTTGATGGAGCTGTATCAGGAAAAGGATTTGGAGTATCATCTGCACCTACTTTAAAAAAATTATTAGTAGAAGCTTCTAAAGATGTCAAATATCCTTATAATGATCAAAGTTTATATGATTTTTGGAATAAAGAAAATAAAAATGAACCACCCATTGGAAACTTAGGAGGAGGTTCAGATCACATTGCTTTTTATATGCATGTAGGAGTTCCATCATTAAGTGGAGGTGCTGGTGGTCCTAATGTATATCACTCTAATTATGATAGTTTTAGATTTTATGAAAGATTCGTAGACCCTGAATTTCAGATGGGCCCCATGGTAGAGCATATTGCAGGAATTATGACACTTAGAATGGCTAATGGTGATATTATACCATATAATTTAAATCGTTATGCATCAGACTTAAAAATACATTTTACAAATGCAGAAAATAAAATTAATTTATATAATGATGAATTTAATGGTTTTACCCTTTCTAAGGAAGCTATAAAATCTCTTGAACAAACATCTGATGTTCTAACTCAAGAGATAAGAAAATATTTAAATACCGGATCTTTTTCAAAAAAAAATCTTTCTAGTATAAATAAACAACTAATTGATTTAGAAAAAAGCTTTATATCAGATAAAGGAATGTATTTTGGCTCATGGTATAGATCTATTTATGCATCCTCTGATCCATTTAGTGGTTATGCTGCATGGATACTTCCTGGTTTGGAATATGAAATTGCTTTAAAATCTTCTGATAGGCTTTATGAGTGGGATAAAAGATATTCAGCTGCTATCAATTCCTTAAACTTTAAAATGAATGAGCTAATAAATTATCTCAACAAATAATATTAATTTATTAATGAAAAAATTATTAATTATTTCAATTCTGATCCTATGTTCTTGTCAATCAAACCAGAATTCTTTTAAATCTGTAAATCCTAATAAAACAATTGAAACGATTACCTTATTAGGTGATACTTTAGTTAGTCCTGATATTAAAGAATCGAAATTATTTGAACAGTTTAAATCAGCTCAAAAAAATTATTTTGAAAATAAAAAAAGTCCAGAAGCACTAATCTGGTATGGTCGAAGAGTTGCTTACCTTGGCTATTATAAAGAAGCTATAACAATTTTTACATTAGGAATTAAAAACTTTCCAAATGATGCCCGATTTTATCGTCATAGAGGTCATAGATACATTTCAACAAGACAATATGATAATGCAATAAGTGATTTTAAAAAAGCCTTAGAATTAATTGATGGAGCTAAAGATCAAATAGAACCTGATGGGCTACCTAATAAGCAAAATATTCCTTTGACTACATTACACGGAAATATTTGGTATCACTTAGGTCTTGCTTATTATCTTAAAAATGACATGAATAATGCTAGTATAGCATTCAATGATAGGTCTGTCACACATAAATATGATGATAATATAGTTTCAAGTGCCCATTGGTTGTATATGATTTATAAAAGACAAAATAAAATCAAAGAATCTAATAGAGTATTAGAAAAAATATCCATGGATATGGATATAATTGAGAATATGAGCTACCATCAAACATCATTATTCCATAAAGGATTGATCAAAGAATCTGAGGTTGAAATCGATGAGGTAGCATTATATAGTATTGCCAATTGGTATATTTATGAAAAAAAAGATACGTTAAAAGCTAAAGAATATTATGAAAAGTTGTTTGAAAATGGAAATCCTTATTCTTTTGCATACTTAGCTGGTGAAGCTGACTTTATTCGTATTTACAAATAATAATATATGACTAAAGAAAACACAATAGCAGATTTGTTAGATAGGTTAGATAAAGAAATTCAAAACCCTAAAGACTCTGTTCATCAAATTGTTTTAAAAATTACAATAGATAATATCAACAAACTATTGAAATAGATCAACAAAAGATTAACTTAAAATA
>Ga0208880_1000315_pt1 | contig 9876 bp, 8 predicted proteins | sample Knorr_S23_td_Sur_FD_185606 | JGI IMG/M metagenome (GOLD analysis project Ga0208880, IMG submission 185606) | Marine microbial communities from Southern Atlantic Ocean transect - Knorr_S23_td_SurfaceB_ad_5m_LV_B (SPAdes) (version 2) | ecosystem: Environmental > Aquatic > Marine > Oceanic | place...
CTTATGGACAGGTAGTAATGGTGGTTTAAATGATTTAGATGATTTTAGTTTTTATAATTCAGCTTCTGCCGGAACATATAACAATACCCCTAACGCCGTTTATTATGATGATTATAGTACACCATCTCCACAAATTGCTTTAAGTGCTGGTACTGTTACTCTAACTGGTATTGATGCACCATCTGCTCATGTTAATTCAACAACTATTGCAAATGCTGCTTTTAATTCACCTACACCAACTTATAATGCATCCTATGAAAACCAAATTCATGGTGGAATGGGATTATCAAATTTCCCATCTAGAGGATATAGACGTATATCTTTGTATCTTGAAATTGTAGATAATAGTGATGGTTCAATTTTAGCTAGTAGGTATTTATCCAATAGAACATCGTATGGTTCTTCGGATGACGCTGGATATTGGCAAGCTGTGGATTTTGGTGGGGTTCAATCGGTGGTTGGTACTACTAAAATTACTTTAGAAGATGGTACTACAAAATTAGCAAAAGATATTACTTTAGATGATAAAATTTTATCTTGGGATAGTGAAAAAGAAAAATGGGTATCTGCAAAAATATCTAAGATTTACAAAAGAAATGTAACTGAAATTTATAAAGTAAGTGTAGGTGGCAAAGAAATTGAAGTATCCGATACTCACAAATTTTGGTTAAGTGGAAACGAAAAAAATTCTGGTCAAATATGTGTATCAACTTTATATAAGTGTTATAAAAATGGTTCACCAATGACACAAAATAATTTAAGATTGTGGATAAAGGATGGTGATTCTAAAAAGAAATGTATTATAGATAAAGTTGAAAAAATACATAGAGATGAAGAAGTGATAACATTCTCAGTACCTAAATATGTAAACTATTTATCAAATGATATTATTTCTCACAACGCCCAATCGGGTAATTATTATTGGGAATTTCAAACTATTTTTAATGCTCAAACAGCTACTGGTGCAACATATGCTCCAGCTATAAATGGTTATAGTACTGATGTAACTATTCCAAATGGTGGTGGTAATTATGTTGCGAGATATAGAGTTAGATTGGAAACAAAAGCAGTTATGAGTGTTACTGTTTCCTCATCTTCTTCTGCGGCTGTTACTATAAGTTATAATAACTTTAATAGTGTGTGGAATTATGATAGTTCTGGTGCAAACTTTTATCTAAATGGTGGTTATGTTGGTGGGTATTTCAATCAAACTATTACGGTTCAACAAGAAAATAACTTTATTGAAATTATACCTGCTGGAATACAGGTTGTATCCAATACTGGTAGGTATGTTAGAATTGCTAGAAAAGAAATAAATGAAAGTGGTGATGGTTTAATAGAAGTAAGTGATGGTTCTATTGAAATTGATTCTCAAGGTAACGTTGGTTCTTTACAAGCACTCGCAAAAACAGCCATTTCTGCTAGAGGTGATATTAAACCAAAAGATACTGCAGATACAAACCCATCTACTTCAGGATGGGATTTAGGGGGTACATCAAATTATTGGAAATCTATATACACTAGAGAATTGAATGGAGTTCCAATTGGTACACTACAATTAGTTGCAGGATGTCAGTTTAGTGTAAGTACAACTGGAGCAGTTCAAGGACCTTATAATACACATAATGTTTCGGGTGTAACTAGGTCACAAAAGGGAAGATTTACGGTATCACTTACCTCTACTGATGGATTTAGTTTATCATATGGAATGGGATTTGCTGCCGGATATGGTAGAAATGGTGCAACTGATAATGGACCTGGAACAAATATGGGAGATGCTGAGTTTACTTTTAATGTTGGTGTTAAAGTAAAAACTAGCAATGTTGAAATAAATGTTAAAGATAATAACAATGATAGTGATAGAGACCCATATGAAGTATATTTTGTTTTATTCTCAGATTAATAATTAAAAGATAAATTATGGATAAGTTGTATTTTATATTTGAAACTTCACAATCACTTTCTAATACGGGAATTGGTTCAACTACCGAACAAGAAGTGAGTGAATCAAATGATGTTTATAGAGTTAGAGTTGATTGGGTTGCTAAAAAATCAGTACCTGATAATTGTAGATATGAAATAGTATCAGAATCACAATTTCCACCTGATTTTGATAATTATAGTTGGGATTATTCTAACTATGATGGTACTGGAGAATTAAATTCATTTACTCAAAGTTTAAATGAGTATGTAACACAAAGTTTATCACTATGAGTTGGTCATTAAATAAAACAAAAGCATTAGAAAATTTTCTAAACGTTTTTAGAGAACATAGAAAAGAAAAATTCATACAATTGGATGTAGAATTTATGAGAGCGTTGGAAACTTATGATACCGATACGCAACATTCTATAACTTTACAAAAAACTACTTTAAGAGATTTTCCATCTACCATTACTTTAGATTCATTTTCAACACTTAATGAGTTGAAATCACAATGGCCTACATCATCTTTAGATACACCACCAAATTGGGAATAATTTTTCGTTAAATCCAATTTATATATACTTATATATAAATAAAGAAATACAATGGCACAAAAAACAGAAAACTTAGATAAGGAAATCGTAGATAGATTGAAATTCCTTAGAGATGAAACTGATAAGATTGTAATCTTTTTAGGTCAAATGGCTGTTCAAAAAAGAACTCTTAATAAAAAACTAAATGAGATTTCGGATAATGAGGAAAAGTACGGAGCAATGAATGATAAGTACATTTTTGAATTAGAAGAAAAATTATCAGAAGTTGATAAGAAATATAAAAACGGACAAATTGATTTAGATAAAGGTACAATTACTTTTGAAGAATAATTTGGATAATTCAAATATTTTTCGTATCTTTACAAAGTAAAGTGTATCTAATAGGTTATGGTAAAGAAAAAACTACTTTATGTAGCATCGCATCTATCCACAGGTGGGATGCCACAATATCTTCTCAAACAAATTCAAACATTTAAAGATGAATTTGAAATCCAAGTGGTTGAATACAACAATCATTCTGGGGATGCCTTTGTGGTACAAAAAAATCAAATCAACGATTTAGTAAAACTTCACACTTTGTATGAAAACAAAGGTGAAACACTTATGGTTATAATTGAAGCAGAAAAACCTGATATCATTCACTTTACCGAAATACCAGAACACTTCATCGACCATTCAACATTGGATAAAATATTCGGAGATAAAAAACGAAAGTTCGATATCGTATGTTCAACTCATGGTTCTTTTACAAATCCAGATAAAATAAAATATCACCCAGATAGATATATTTTAGTATCAGAGTGGAGTAGAAGAAAATTTGAACACTTAGGTATTGATACTAAAGTTTGGGAATATCCAATTGAAAATTTCAAATACGATAAAGATTCTGCAAAAGAAGAGTTGGGGTTTGAAAAAGACTGGAAGCATGTTCTAATGGTAGGATTGTTTTCAGAGGGTAAAAATCAAAGTGAGATATTTGATGTAGCTAGATTATTACAAAAGTATAAAATTAAATTTCATTTTGTAGGAAATCAAGCTATGAACTTTGAAGATTATTGGAAACCTTTGATGGATTCTAAACCTGAAAATTGTGTAGTATGGGGAGAACGAAATGATACCGATAAATTCTATAAAGCAGTTGATTTATTTTACTTTAGTTCTAAATTAGAATTAAATCCACTTTCAATCAAAGAAGCACTTTCATATGGGTTACCATCTATATTCAGAAAACTACACACTTATTTAGATACATATGATAATACTGAATTGGTAACTTACATTGATGATGATATTTACAATACTAAAAATTTATTGTTAGAAAAATTACAACCTGAATTTAATGAAATTCCTGGTTGGTTTTCATACGAAAAATTATATGATGATGTAGTTGATAAATTACCAAATCATTCTAACATTGTAGAAGTTGGCTCTTGGTTTGGAAAATCAACAAATCATTTAGCAAACAAAATTAAAGAAAGTGGTAAAAAAATAAACTTCACTACAATCGATACTTTTAAAGGTTCGTTAGATGAAGAATTTCATAGAAAAACTATGGAAGTTTTTGATAATGATATCTATACTGAATTTATGGATAGTACGATTATGTTGAATAATCAAAATACCATAAATGTAATCAAAGATACATCAGTAAACTCAGCAGGATATTTTTTAAATAATTCTTTAGATTTTGTAATGATAGATGCTGGTCATTCTTACGAAGATGTAATGGCTGATATAAATGCTTGGTTTTATAAAGTAAAGCCAGGTGGGATTATTGCTGGTGATGATATCGTTACTGATTTTCCTGGTGTTGTAAAAGCTGTGAATGAATATTTTTATGGACAGATTGAAAGAACCAATAATAAGTTTAGAAGCAATTGGTTCAGAAAAAGACCTCGTATTCAAATCATCCATATGATGACAAGACCTGATGATGCTAGAGAAATTATATCTCAAAAATCTTTAAAACAATTACAACGATTAGGATTTGATTATAAACCAATGGTAAATGAAGTATATGAAGGATTACCACCAAAAGAGTTTTGTAGGAGACCCGATGATATTTCAGATAAACCTATTTTTAAAGGTGACCAAGGTATAGGAAATATCACTGGTAGACACTATGGTTGTTATTTAGCACACATAAACGCATTAAAAGAAATTGATACTGAAAATTATGATTATACTCTTATCTTCGAAGCTGATGCATTTATATACTCAACTTTAAAAGATTTTGCTGATGTAGTTTACAAAGCGTGTTTTATCTCAGAAAGAGATGATGTTCCTTATATAGGATTCGCAGATAATCCATCTTGGACTCGATGGGAAGTTGATGAAACATTTAGAAAAACGGATTACAATCAAGATTGGGCACATGCTTATCTAATACCAAATAGAGATAAACAATGGTATATGGATAGAATTAAAGATTGTGAGTGGGATGTAGCTGATTTATGGTATAATCATGTATTCTATCATCATAGAAGATTAAGATATACAACAAACTATCCTTTTTCAAAACAAGCTGAAGGAGTATCACTTTTAGATAACACAAATAAAAGTTGGAAATGATTTACGATAATATAAAAAGAAATAAAAATAACATAGTTGAAATAAAAGATTATGTAAAAATAGATTATGTAAATGGACCGTGTGTAGAAATATTAGGTTCAGAAAATTCAACATATAAAATTGAATTTATAGATAAAAAAACTAATATTAAACATTTTGAAAGTGAGATAAAAACCAATCATTGGGCTAGAGCTAATATAAGATATTTTGTAAATTGGAAAATAAAAATTTGGCAAGATAATTCTTTATTTTACGAAGAAGATTATAATGCTAATGATAAACGAGTTTATATATCAATAGATTCTAAAGCGTTGGGAGATACATTGGCCTGGTTTCCATATATTGAAGAATTTGGTAAAAAACACAATTGTAAAATGGTTGCATCTACATTCCATAATACAATGCTGGAAAATCAATATCCAAATATTGAATTTGTAAAGCCAGGTGAAGTTGTACATAATTTATACGCTATGTATTCTTTAGGATTATTTTACAATGATGATGGTAATATAAATTTATTTAAAAATCCAAAAGACCCAAAATCAGTTACAATGCAACAAATGGCAACTGATATATTAGGATTAGAGTATAAAGAAATAAAACCAAAACTTCCAAAAAGAAATGTTGAAAAAGATGATAAGTTAATTACTATCGCTACACATGGAACGGCTCAATCTAAATATTGGAACAATCCAACGGGTTGGCAAGATGTAGTAGATTGGTTAAATGATAAAGGATATAAAGTAAAACTACTATCAAGAGAAGGATATGGTTATATGGGTAATTCAAATCCAAACGGAGTTATCAAACATCCCGAAGGACCAATTGAATTAGTAATGGATGAAATGGCTAAATCTAAAGCATTTATTGGTATTGGTAGTGGATTGAGTTGGTTAAGTTGGGGATTGAATACTAAGACAGTTTTGATTAGTGGATTCTCTTATGATTGGGCAGAGATGGAAGATTGTGTTAGAATAGGTGCACCTAAAGATAAATGTAGTGGATGTTTTAATAGAGTTAGATTAAATGCTGGTGATTGGAATTGGTGTCCTGACCACAAAGGTACAAATAGACAATTTGAATGTACGAAATCAATCACAGGTGAAATGGTAATTAAAGAATTAGAAAAATTCCTATGAGAACAAGAGTTTGGTTAAATGGGTGTTTTGATGTTTTACATCACGGACATTTTAAAATGATTCAGTATGCAACTGGATTGGGTACTGATGTTTTAATTGGTATTGATTCGGATAGACGAGTAAAAGAACTCAAAGGTGAAAATAGACCATTTCACACAGCCCTTCAACGAAAATACAATTTAGAATGTATTGTTGGGGTAAAGCATGTATTCATTTTTGATACTGAGGACCAATTAAGAGAAACTATTAAAAAGATAGAACCAGATGTATTTGTAATTGGTTCGGATTATATTGATAAACCAATTATTGGTGGTGAGTATGCAAAGGAGATAAAATTCTACAATAGAATTGAAGGATTATCAACAACAAAATTTTTAGATGATGAGTAGGGTATTGGTTATTGGAGAGAGTTGTATGGATATCTTCATTTATGGAGATACTCCTCGTCTTTCACCTGAAGGACCGGCTCCTGTGTTTCTTCCTCAAAAAGAAGTTTACAATGGTGGAATGGGTATGAATGTTTGTAGGAATCTACAAGAATTAAAAGTAGATTCTGATTTTCACCATCAAATAAATCATATTACAAAGACACGATATGTACATGAATCTTCAAACACTTTATTACTCAGAGTGGATGAAGAGGATAATGTTGATAGAGTAACAAACGAAACTCTTACCAACATTGATTATTGGGAATATCCAATGGTAGTAATCGCTGATTACAACAAAGGATTCCTAACCGAAGAAGATATTGCTTATATCGGATTCAAGCACCCAAATGTAATTTGTGATACAAAGAAAAAGTTGGGTGATTGGTGTAAGGATTTGCGATTCATAAAACTCAATCGTTCTGAATTCCAAAATAATAAAGAATTTATTGAACAAAACGATTGGATTTTGGAAAAGTTAATAATTACATTAGATAAGGATGGATGTATGTATAATGGAAACAAATATCCAACCGAAAAAGTGGAGATTATGGATATCTCAGGAGCTGGTGATACATTTGTAGCAGGATTTGTGAAAATGTTCTTAGATACTGAAGATATTCCAAAATCAATACAATTTGCTAATCGTTGTTCAGCACAAGTTGTACAAAAGAGAGGTGTAACAACAATAGATTACGAAAACTTATAATTTATATATTTATATACGAATTCAAAAACAAATTAATTAATTTTTAGTCATATGGCAAAAGAACAAAAAACATCAATTGATTTAGTAACCGTTGAAATCGATGCAAAGAAAGTAAATGAAATCAAAGGATACAATGGACAGTTACAATCATTAATGAGTCAGATTGGTGAACTACACATTAGAAAAAATCAATTACATTCTGATTTAGAAAGAATTGATAGTGCATTCGCTCAAGCTGAAGAAAACTTCAAAGAAGTTAACTCTGAATTAAGAAAAGAGTTAAATAAGTTAGAAAGAGATTACCCAAGAGGTCAATTAGATTTAGAAAAGGGTACAATCACTTACAACAAAGCGTTGAAAGAACAAATGGAACAACAAGCTCAACAAAGAGGTGGTTCTCAAATGGGAAACAACGGAGTTGACGGTGGAGAGGTTGTTGATTCACCATTTGTCAAAGTATAATTGGTAAAACAATAAAAACGTATATTTATATAGTACAAAGGAAATAGTACTATATCAGATGAACGAATTATCTCAATTCTTAGTAGATAGCATTTTAGGAGAAGCGGAGAGTGTAGACAACCTCGTTGTAGTTTACGCTGGCCGCTTTCAACCTTTTCATAAAGGTCATTACGCAACCTATTCCCACTTAGTAAAAAAGTTTGGAAAGAACAATGTGTATATCGGTACTTCCAATAAAACCGATAATGTAAAATCACCATTTAACTTTAAAGAAAAGGTGATGATTATGAACACTATGTTTGGTGTTCCAAAAAATCAAATCGTTCAAGTTAAAAATCCTTATGTACCAACTGAGGTACTAAAGAAGTTTGATAAGGATACAACCGCATTCGTTACTGTTGTGGGTAAGAAAGATGCTAGTAGATTAGGTGGTAAGTTCTTTACCCCCTACAAAGATAACTTAGATTTTGAAGGATACGAAGATAGAGGATATGTTTACATTGCTCCTGAAGGTGGAGGTGGTGTAAGTGGAACTGAAGTTCGTAAAGGATTATCATCGGGTTCAGAAGAAGAAAAGAAAAAGTTCTTTTCAACGAGAGCATATCCAAAGTTTGATAAAAAGATATTTGATTTCATAACAAATACACTAAAAGAAGAATTTAGTATTTCAAAAGAAGTATTAGAAAATTGGTTAATAAGTTATGGAAACGATTTGATAAATGAAGTATCCAGAACAATGGGAGCTCAAGAAGTTGATGATGGACCGAATTATATTTTCCCAAATTTTGAAACATTTGATAAAGTTTCTAAAAGAAGAGCAGAAAAAATCGGATATACAGTTTTATCTCAAATAATGAGTGCAGACTTAACTGATATAGATGACCATCCAATTTATCCAAATGGGCCGGTAAAAGCAGTAACCCCATTCCCAGCAGGTGTTGCTGGTAAAACAACTGCTACAAACCAAAAAGATTATTATGGTTCACAAGCTTATAGTAAATGGTTTAAGCATGTAACTAGAATTGCTGGTTTAGTTGGATATTCAATTGTTGATTTTATTGAGTTAGATGCTGAAAGAGAAGAATCATTAAGAGATTTGTCTAATGAGAAAAAAACACAGGGTAATGTTGTAAGTGAAGATATTAAACTCCCAGTAAATATTGGTGATACTATTTTAACAGGTAGATTTAAAAACAAAAAGACAGTTGTTAAAACTATTGGTAAAGATGAACATGGGATGCCAACAATCAATGGTAGAAAAGTTGTAAACTTTAGAATCTTAAAAGAAGGTGTGCAAGTTCAGTTAGATGAAATCCCAATGGCGGATTTACAAAAGATTGACCAATATGCAGATAAACAACTTAATCCAGTTGATGTAGTTTTAACTGATAAGCATTTCTTCGATAGATTAACTGACCCAAGAAATAAAAAAGAAATCACTCAAGCGGAACTAATCGGATTTTTCAAAAGATTGGCAAAGAAGAAAAAGGAATTCCTAAACTTCTTAAATCTATACGGACAAATCGTAGCAAAGGATAATAGAAGTAAAATCAACATTCCATTTATGAAACAAGCGAATAAAGTAATCGCTAAAACCATAATGAGAAAAGATGATTTCAAAACACCAGACCCAGAATATAAGTTCGAAGGTGTAAATGATTTCTTCTATATGGATTTCAAAAAGTGGGCATATAAAAATAGAGCAAAAATCAATAGAATGGATTATGAAGATAAGATTGAATTCTTATCAGATAAATACATGAAAGACCACGGAAAGTGGCATAGAGGAGAAAGTCCTGATTATATTGGTGCTGAGTTAGTTCACTTATTAGTAAAAGATAGAATTATCAAAGAAGGATTAGCAATGGGTTATCCAGACCAAAAATGGTTAGATAACCACAAAAAGAAATTAAAAAAATTAAGAAAGAAATTTGATAAAGAAAAACTTCAGTATAATGAACCATTTGCATTAGGTGGTGGTATTACTGAATCATTGATTTTGGAAGGAGGTGCTTATGGACATATGAATCACCCATTTGATACCGAAATCAATTTAACTTTTGGACAATTAAAAGATATAGTAGATA
>Ga0208880_1000317_pt1 | contig 9827 bp, 9 predicted proteins | sample Knorr_S23_td_Sur_FD_185606 | JGI IMG/M metagenome (GOLD analysis project Ga0208880, IMG submission 185606) | Marine microbial communities from Southern Atlantic Ocean transect - Knorr_S23_td_SurfaceB_ad_5m_LV_B (SPAdes) (version 2) | ecosystem: Environmental > Aquatic > Marine > Oceanic | place...
GATTTAGCCAAAGGGCAATATAAGGGGAGCTCTTACGGTACTTTCCTAAGAGCGAACCCCTTCATAATAAGAAAAAGAAAATACTAGTTGTTTGCAACTTAAAATTAAAACGATTCTAGTTATTCAAAAATTATGTGTATTAGATATTTTGTGGGTTAGAAATTGAAGGAACTAAAAGAATTAATAAAAAAACACAAAAAAATAGAAGTAGAAATTAAACATTTAACTAAACTTAGATTAAACGACAGATCAAGTTCTAGCTGGGAAGAATTAAGAAAATTAAAAAAAGAAAAGTTACTAATTAAAGAAAAAATTAATAATATTAAAAATAATTAGATCTTTTTATAATTTTTATTCATAAAACTTTTTAGTCTTTTAATACCTTCCAAAATATCTTTGCTGCTTCGTGCATAAGAAAATCTTATTGTTTTTTTTCCTCTTTTTTGATCAAAATCAATACCAGGAGTAATTGCAACACCTGCTTTTTTTAAAATCTCTTTTGAGAATTTTAAGCTATTATTTGTGAATTTAGAAACATCGACATAAATATAAAATGCACCATCCGGTGATGAAAATTTTTTAAATCCTATTTTAGGAAGTTCGTTTAATAAAATTGATCTATTTTCTTTATAAACTTGCACATTTTTTTCAAGTTCTCTATAAGAATCGAAGGCTGCTAAAGCTGCAACTTGGCTTGCATGAGGTGGACAAATGAAGAGATTTTGTGACAATCTCTCTACTTGTCTTATATGGTTTTCTGGAACCACCATCCAACCAACTCTCCAACCAGTCATGGAAAAATATTTTGAAAAAGAATTAATTACATAACATTGATCTGTAATCTCTAGTGCAGATGTAGCTTTATTTTCGTATTCAATGCCGTGATAGATTTCATCGCTAATAAAACTTACTTTATTTTTTAAAGCAGTTTCTATAAGCTTTTTTAGTGATAATTTATCGAGCATCGAACCAGTTGGATTTGCTGGTGAAGCTATTAAAAGTCCTTCTAAATTATTTTTTTTTAAATCTTCTGGCGTTGGTTGATAATTGTTTTCAATACTGGTTTGTATTTCTACAGGAACTAAATCTAACGATTTAAGAATTTGTCGATAACTAGGATATCCTGGTGATCCAATCCCCACCCTATTTCCGGGGTCAAACAATGAAGTAAATGCCAATATAAAAGCACCAGAAGAACCTGTTGTAACAACTACTCTTTTTGGATCTAAATCAACTTTATAACGTTTTTTATAATGCAAAGAAATTTTTTTTCTTAATTCAGGAAGTCCTAAAGAAACTGTATAACCTAAATTGTTTTTGTTAATTTTATTTATTAAGTATTTTTTTGATTTTTTTGGAGCTGGGGTTCCAGGTTGACCGACTTCCATATGAATAATTTTTTTTCCTTTTTCTTCTTCTTTTCGTGCAAGCTCCATTATATCCATCACGATAAATGGATCTACGTTAGACCTTTTTGAGTTCTTCATTTATTAATATTTTTATTAATTTCTTGCTCGCAATAATCTTTGATTTCTTTTATAGGCTTATCTTTAAATTTATTTTTTTGAACAATAGTACATGCTTGTATAGATTTATTTTTACTATATTGGCCATATTTTCCTTTAGAAAAATATAGAGCCATAATTGCTACTAAAATGAAAATAAAAATTTTAATATTGCTATTCATTATATTTCTGATCTCGCCTTGAATCTTTCGTAAGCTAATCTAGTATAAATTCCAATATTTAAAAAGGGTTGTGGAGGAAGCCAATTAGTTTTTTTTATTTTTTCTATTGTAGAGATTTCATCTGATCTTTGATTTGATGCAAGTAGTGCTATTTGCTCTCCAAAAAGAGTACCAACGCCAATTCCAGATCCATTATAACATCCAGCAACATAGATATTTTCATCAATCTTTTCAAAAATTTGAGAACTATTTCTACTTCTGCAGACAATTCCTGACCAACTGTCTTCTATAATATCATCTGGTAGATTAGGGAACCTTTTCTTAATTCCAACTAAATGAATTTTAGCTCTTTTTTTAATTATACTTTTATCCATTATATTTGGATTTCTTACCTCTGCAGTATTTCTTATTAATATTCTTCTATCTTTTGTCATACGAACAGTTGCGCCCATCGGTTTTATAGGAAGAACCCCCCATTCTTTAGGAGAACCTATTTCAATAAACTCTTTTTCTGTTAAAGATCTTGTCATGCTCGCCGTTAAAGTAATTGGAAAGCTATAATTTTTTTTAACATTAAGTGATCTTAAAAAACCATTTGTACAAAAAATAATTTTTTTGGTTTTAATTTGGTTATTCGCAAATTTACATTCAATTAAATCATTATTTTTATTCCAACTAAGCAATTGAGTATTTTCAAAAAGATCAACATTTTCTGGTAAAGTATCAACCATTGATCTGACTAGTTTACCAGGATGCAATAATATTCCACCTTTTGTATAAACGCCAATTTTATAAAAAGATGTTCCTAATTTTTTTTTTAATTGAGAATTTTCTAATATTTTATTTTCATAACCTAACTGAAATAAAAGTTTACTGAATGATTTTGCTTTAATTTCATCTTCTATTTTAGAGGAAGCAAAATATTTTCCACATTCATTCCAATCACAGTCTACTTGAAATTCTTTTATATATTTTTTTACCGCTTTAATTCCTAAGTCATAGATTTTAGTTTTTAATTTATAATTTTGAATATCTTTGTTAGACGTAAATCCATCATTCAAAGTTGTATCTACTAAATATCCCGAGTTTCTACCGCTACCACCTTCTCCTGCTAGCTGAGCATCAACTATAATTATTTTTTTTGATTTATTTATTTCAGCTAATTTTCTTGCAGCGGATAACCCTGTATATCCTGCACCAACAATTAAAAAATCTGAATTTAAATCTTTGGTTAAAGTTTTAAAATAATTTCTATCTGGAAGTTGCTTTAACCAAGCACAGTTTTTATCGTTGATTAAATTCAATTTGTTAATATATAAGTGAGATACAATTTATAGCCAAGATAAAAAAAATTAATTTTTATTTTAACTTGCTAATGATTTTTGAGGTTTCATATCCTCTTTTTTAATTCCTGCAACACGAACTGGTTTTTTCATTGCATCTCTTCTAAATGGTTCACCTAATTCCTGATTTAAAATTACTTCAATGAATGTTGTAATACCTTGTTTTTGATCTTCGCAAGATTTTTTTATGGCAGCTGTCGTTTCTTCCATAGTTTTAACCATCACTCCTTTTAAACCACAAGCTGTTGCAACTTTTGCGTAACTTAAATCTGGATCCAGTTCAGTTCCAACAAAGTTATCGTCAAACCATAAAATTGAATTTCTTTTTTCAGCGCCCCACTGATAATTTCTAAATATAACCATTGTAATTGCAGGCCATTCTTTTCTTGCACAAGAGCTCATTTCATTCATTGATATTCCAAACGCGCCATCTCCAGCAAAACCTATTACAGGTATATCGGGACATCCAATTTTTGCACCTAATATTGATGGAAAACCATAACCACATGGTCCAAACAAACCGGGTGCTAAATATTTTCTACCTTTTTCAAAAGTTGGATAAGCATTTCCTATTGCACAATTATTTCCAATATCGCTAGAAATAATTACATCTTCTGGCATTCCAGCTTGAATTGCTCTCCATGCTTGTCTTGGGGACATTCTATCTGCATCTCTTTCTCTTGCTTCCTTATTCCAAACAGTTCCTGGATCATCATCTTCATGATCTAAACTTGTTAATGTTTGTAACCATGCAGATTTAGTTTGATGAATTAAATTTTTTCTGTCTTCTCTTCCGTTGTTGCCTGCATTTGATGAAAGTTTTTCTAGTAATTGTTGTGAAACTAATTTAGCATCTCCACAAATCCCAACTGTTACTTTTTTAGTTAATCCAATTCTATCTGGATTCATATCTACTTGAATAATAGTTGCATTTTTTGGCCAGTAATCAATTCCGTATCCAGGCAATGTTGAAAATGGATTTAATCTCGTACCTAACGCTAAAACAACATCAGCTTTTGATATTAATTCCATTGCTGCTTTTGATCCATTGTAACCTAAAGGACCTACTGCTAATGGGTGACTTCCGGGAAAACTATCGTTATGCTGGTATCCATTGCAAACTGGTGCATCTAATTTTTCAGCAAGTTTCTTACAGTCTTCTATTGCATCGCCAATTACAACTCCTGCTCCTGATAAAATTACTGGAAATTTTGCATCAGATAAAAGTTTTGCCGCTCTATCAATTGCTTCTTTTCCTCCACCTTGTCTTTCAAATCTAACAATTGGGGGAAGATCTATATCAATAACTTGTGTCCAATAATCTCTTGGAACATTTATTTGCGCAGGTGCTGATCCTCTGAAAGCTTTTTCAATTACTCTATTTAAAACTTCAGCCATCCTTGAAGGATCTCTAACTTCTTCTTGATAACAAACCATGTCTTTAAACAAATTCATTTGTTCAACCTCTTGAAAGCCGCCCTGGCCCATAGTTTTGTTTGCTGCTTGAGGTGTAACTAAAAGTAGCGGTGTATGATTCCAATAAGCTGTTTTGATAGGAGTTACTAAACCTGTAATGCCCGGTCCATTTTGAGCAATTACCATTGACATTTTACCTGTAGATCTTGTGTATCCATCTGCAATCAATCCACCGTTAGTTTCATGCGCAACATCCCAAAATGTAATACCTGCTGATGGAAATAAATCTGATATGGGCATAAAAGCTGAACCAATAATTCCAAAAGCATGTTCAATTCCGTGCATCTGTAAAACTTTTACGAATGCTTCTTCTGTAGTCATTTTTGCCATAAAACTAGAGCTCCTCTAAAGTATAAATTAAATAATTCGTTTGTTAATTTTCGGGATTAATATATAAGATTTTTCAAATTTCAAACAAACAAATCGACACGATATGGCTACAGACATTATAATTCATGATGAAAAAGACAACGTAGGAGTAGTTGTAATAGAGAAAATTACTCCTAATCAAAATTGTTCTTGCTGGGTAATGGAAAATGACAAAACTGTTAATATTCAATCAGCAGATGAAATTCCTCTAGGTCATAAAATTGCTATGACTGATCTTAATGAAGGAGACACAATCATTAAATATGGTCATGATATAGGTAAAGTTGTTAAATCAATTAAAAAAGGTGAACATGTTCATGTTCATAACGTGAAAACAAAGAAGTGGTAATAATATGGAAATTCCAAAAAGTTTTTTAGGTTATAAAAGAGAGAACGGCAGAGCCGGTACGAGAAATCATGTAATAATATTACCGGTAGATGATATTTCTAATGCATGCGCTGAGGCTGTAGCTAATAATATTAAAGGTACAATTGCTCTTCCTCATTCATACGGAAGACTTCAATTTGGTGCCGACTTAGAATTACATTTTAGAACAATGATTGGAACAGGTTGCAATCCTAACGTTGCTGCTGTGATCGTAATAGGTATTGAACCCAAATGGACTAAAAAAATAGTTGATGGAATTGCAAAAACTGGAAAACCAGTTGAAGGTTTCCATATTGAAAGAACTGGTGACATCGGAACAATCATGAAAGCTTCTAAAAAAGCACAAGAATTTGTAATGTGGGCATCTGAAAAACAAAGAGAAGAATGTCCAATAAGTGACTTATGGATATCAGTTAAATGTGGAGAGTCTGATACGACATCAGGTTTAGCTTCAAATCCTACCGTTGGAAACTTAATGGATAAATTAGAACCATTAGGGGTTCATTTATGTTTTGGGGAAACATCCGAGTTAACAGGCGCAGAAACTGTTTGTGCTAAAAGAGGTGCAACACCTGAAGCATCTGAAAAATTCATGAAAACGTGGAATTCATATAATGACTTTATTTTAAAAGAAGCAACAGACGATCTTTCTGAAAGTCAACCTACAGCTGGAAATATTGCTGGTGGTTTGACAACTATTGAAGAAAAAGCATTTGGAAATTTTCAAAAAATTGGAAATTGTAAATTTATAGATGTTTTAGAGCCTGCGGAGGAACCAAAAAAAGGCAAAGGTTTATACTTTATGGATACTTCATCTGCTGCCGCAGAGTGTGTTACACTTCAAGCTGCTGCTGGTTTTAACATTCACCTATTTCCAACAGGCCAAGGAAATATTGTTGGAAATCCAATAGAACCTGTAATCAAATTAACCGCTAACCCACTAACTGTTAAAACTATGGGTGAGCACATTGATTGCGATGTATCAAAAATTCTATCAAGAGAAATGAATTTATCCGAAGCAGGCGATGAATTAATCAAAACAACTCTTAGAGTTGCAAATGGAAGATTAACTTGCGCTGAAGCTCTAGGTCATAAAGAATTTGTGATGACCAAGCTTTATAGAAGTGCTTAATTGCTAGCCTTTAATCTTGCAATTCTTCTTTTATTCCAATTAGATACTAATCTTCTAATTACTGCAGCACCAACTCCAAGAATAACTGCTAGTACGACTGAAGTAAGTCCATAAAAAGTTGGAAGATCTTTTGAATATTCAAGTATAAATTTTCCTAAAGGGCCAATGGATTGAACTCCATTTATAACAATTGCACTTTCTTCCTCATGTTTAATAAATGTTTCATAAGCAATCGCGATACCAACTAATAAAATTAAAATTGCTAAAATTGTTTTAAATTGTGAACTATCAATTTTTTCACCAATTTTTTGACCTGCTTGAACTCCTATAATTGATCCTAAAATTAATATTGCAATTAAAACCAAATCAATTGTTCCATAATTAAAAGCATGTAGCACTGTTACAATTGCGCTAACAAAAATTGTTACAAATAATGATGTTCCAGGAATAAGTTTAGTTGGCATACCAATTATATAAATCATAGCTGGAACTAATATAAATGCTCCACCAATTCCCATAATTGCAGCAATATAACCAACCAGTAGTCCAATAATAATTGGAGTAAATGCGCTCTCATAAACTTTTGATTTTTTAAATCTCATTCTGAATGGCAAACCATGAATCCAATAATGATGATGTAATTTTTTTTTAACTACTATTTTTTTTTTAGCTCTATCTATTTCTGATACTCCTTGAACTAACATAAATGTGCCAAGAATTGCCAAAATATACATGTAGGCTAGAGATATAACTTCATCAATTTTACCGATATCTTTTAAATACGAAAATGTAACAATTCCTAGAAGTGTTCCAAAAGTTCCGCCAACCACAATCATAAAACCCATTTTATAATCTAAAGTTCCTTTTAAATAATGAGTAGTTGATCCAGAAACAGAAGTTCCTAAAATATTACTAGCTTCATTTGGAACAGCATAAGCAGGTGGTATTCCTAAAAAAATTAAAAATGGTGTCATTAAAAATCCTCCACCAACACCAAACAAACCAGATAGAACGCCCACTACTAAACTTAGAGCAAAAATATAAATGATATTAATTTCTACTTGAGCAATAGGAAGAAAATACTCCATAGTTGCTAGATATTCTTCTAGATTATTAAAGTCAACTAATTGATTAAATTTAAATTAAGAACTTAAAAAAGTACTTGCTATAATTATAGTCCAGTACGCACCCAATCCAAAGTAAACTATAGATTTTGCATGATTAACAAAATAGTTCACTGTAGCTGTTTTTACTTTTTTTGAATTTTTTAAAATTAATTGGGTCACAGTCGCCAATTAGCAGATGATTCTATGTTTGCAAGTATTTTTTTAAATTTTTAAAAAATAGTTGCTCCAAATACTTTTACCTCTTCGCCCTCATCTCCTAGCACTAGCCTTCCAAGAAAGTCCCCTGGGATCTCGGTACTTGTTTGTTTATAAAGTACTGTCACATATTTACCTCGACGAAGGCAACCAATAGCTTTGCAGTCTTCTTTTAAAGATGAGATAAGCTTATTGCTAGCCCATTGCTTGCCAAGTTCTACCTCATTTGCGCCATAAAGCATTTGAGAAGATAGATCTTTGGTAAAACCTCCATAATCTTTAATATTTGAAGACTTGACTAGGTTTTGCCAAATTGGATTGGCAATCCCAATAATATCCTCATCGGACTTATCAACAATACTCATTAGAATAGTTTTAATTTTTCTTTTTAAGAAGCTTGTTTTTTCTCTTTATCATCAACAATATGATAAACTGGCTTCTTTTCCATTGAGAATTTTCCAGTTTCAGGATCTCTTCTAGAAACAGTCAAACAATGCCAATTTTCATCATCGAGCTTCATATGATCGCCTCTATAATAATAACCTGGCCATCTAGTCTCTTCTCTAAATAGTGTATGCTCTGTTACACATTGAGAAGTAATAGTTCTATGTTTTAATTCCCAAGCTCTCATTAATTGATGATAGTCTTCTGCAGCCACATGTTCAAGGTCTGTTTGTAACCAATCTAACAATTCTAGACCTTTTTTAAGTAAATTATCGTTGGTCATATAATTATTTGTAATACCGCCACAGTATTCATCCATGATTTTTTGAAGTCTTTGAAGACCCTGGATAGGTAATATATAGCTAGGAGACACAGTTCCTCCCGTAATTTCATTTCTATTGATAGTATAATTATCCATAGGTTTAAAAATTGTATCTTTTAGATCGTTGTATTGCTTGTCGCTAACTTCAATTCCATTAGCTTTTTTATCTTGGATATATTTAACAGCTGCTTTAGCTGCTAATCTGCCTTCAGTGAATGAACCTGACGAGAATTTATGGGCACTTCCACCAACAGTGTCCCCTGCACCAAATAAACCATCAACGGTTGTCATTCTATTATACCCCCAAAAATATTCATCAGGCGCAATATCTTCAGGTCCGCTAACCCATGCACCAGAACAAGTAGCATGAGAGCCCATTACATATGGCTCTGATGTAGTTAATTCTGGATTTGTATATTTTGGATCAATATTTTGAGAAGCCCAAACAACTGCTTGGCCTACAGTCATTCCTAGGAAATTTTCCCATCCAACTGTCTCTAAATGTGGGTCTTGGAAAGCTTCTTTGGTTACCATATGGATAGGTCCTCCGCCATTTGCTACTTCTTGAATAAAAGCATGATTTCTCAAACATGTTGGTACTGGGTGATGATCTATATATTCACCAACTAGTTTTTTGGTTGCTTCATACCATTTCTTTTCATAGTTTTCCCCGTTAGCATTTTGAGTATAAGTCTTTAAATGTAGGAAATAAGCACCAACTGGACCATATCCGTCTTTAAATCTACATAAAACAATTCTATTTTCCATTTGGGTCATTTTCGCACCAGCTGCAATTGGTAGTGCATAAGCTGAGCCATTGCTCCATGGTGCATACCAAGTTCTTCCCATTCCTTCACCTACGGCTCTTGGTTTAAATATATGAGAAGCACCGCCGGCTGCAACGATCACAGCTTTAGCTTTAAAAACATGATAGTCGCCAGTTCTAACATTAAATCCAACCGCTCCTGCTATTCTATTTTCTTTACCTTCATCTTTAAGAAGATGGGTAATCATTATTCTATTATAAATTTTATCTGCTGATTTTTTAGCAGCTTCAGCAACTATTGGTTTGTAGCTTTCACCATGTATCATGATTTGCCACTTACCTTCTCTCTGGTATCTTCCTGTCTCTTTATTTTTCATCATTGGAAGACCCCATTCATCAAACATATGAACTGTAGAGTCTACATGGCGTGCCATATCGTATCCAAGATCTTCTCTAACAAGACCCATCAGGTCGTTTCTTGCATACCGAACATGGTCTTCAGGCATATTTTCACCCCATTGCATTCCCATGTAACAATTAATTGCATACAATCCTTGAGCAACCGCTCCACTTCTATC
>Ga0208880_1000319_pt1 | contig 9801 bp, 7 predicted proteins | sample Knorr_S23_td_Sur_FD_185606 | JGI IMG/M metagenome (GOLD analysis project Ga0208880, IMG submission 185606) | Marine microbial communities from Southern Atlantic Ocean transect - Knorr_S23_td_SurfaceB_ad_5m_LV_B (SPAdes) (version 2) | ecosystem: Environmental > Aquatic > Marine > Oceanic | place...
TGACTGTATGCCAATTCTATTAAGTGATAAAAAAAGAATAGGGGCTATTCATTCTGGGTGGAGAGGTCTGAAGAACAATATATTAGAAAAAGCAATCAAAAAATTTGATGTAAATGAATTATCAATATCTATTGGCCCACATGCACAGTCATGTTGCTATGAAGTTAAAGAGGATGTCAAAAAATACTTTAATGACTATACCGAACTGCGAGATGGGATGTTCTTTTTAGATATGTCAAAAGTCTTGAAAGATTTATCAAAAAAAGAAGGCTTTCAAGTTGAAGTATCGTCAATATGTACAATCTGCAACAATTCTTACAATTCTTATAGAGAAAATAAAACTACTGCAAGACAATTCGGTGTTATATGGAAATAAGTAACTTAGAATTAATTAATTCAAAAGTTGAGTCCTATGGTGCAAAACTTTTACCAGTAGTAAAAAACAGGACAAACGAAGAAATAAAATTTTTGTACGAATTTGGATTTAGAGAATTTGGCGAAAATAGATTAACCGACTTTAATTTGCACAAAACAGTTTATAAAGATGTCGATTATCATTTTATTGCTCCAATACAATCAAGAAAACTTAAAGAAATTGTTAAAAACTTTAAATACATTCATACAATTTCAAGAGAAAAAGAAATCGATATATCAGAAAAACTAGATATTGAATGTAATTACTTAATTCAAGTAAATATAGACAATGATCCAAAAAAAAGCGGAGTGACTAAAAATCAAGTCTTTAAATTTTATGAATATTGCAAAGAGAAAAAAATTAGAGTAGTTGGTTTAATGACAATCCCTGATATAAATTCTGATCCAAAGACTATTTTTTCTGAAATGCACAAAATAAATGAAAAATTGATTATGGATTACAGTTACAAAGGTGAACTCTCAATGGGCATGTCTAATGATTACGAAGTAGCACTTGATTACGGTGCTACAATAGTTCGTATAGGAACTAAACTATTTACATAATGTTAGAAAAATTTCTTATCTCAATTGGATTAAAGCAGCCTGAGTCTGTAGAGGAAGTTATGTCAACTCAACAAACTACTGTTAGGCCATCCGGAGAAAATAGATTTATTGACGACGAAAATATTGGAGACATTAGGGTCCATTCACCTAAAGATGAAGTAGAAATTAAAGCTTTAAGATCATTCTCTGAAATTCATAATTTAGGAATTGCTATAAAAGACGAATTTATAGTTGCAATGGATATAAGAGATATACCTGACCAACAAGAGAGAAGAAGAATTTTAGATTTTGTAACAGGAATGGCATTTATGAGCAACTCAACTATAAGATCGATAAATCGTGATGGTGTTTTTTTGATACTGCCATCAAACTCTTCATTGAGCTCTACAGAAAGAGAAAGACTCCAAGATTTAGGTTTGTATAAAATAAATGTGTAGTATTACATATTTATTATTTCGATTATTTTACTACTCACTCTTTGCATGGATAATTCTTAGTTGGATACAGGTACCATATGACCATCCTATTGGACAAGTAAAAAGTGTATTAGATAGATACTTTGAGAGAATACTTGCTCCAATTAGATCTAGAATTCCAGCACTTAGAATAGGCATGGCTGGAATTGATTTATCACCACTAATCCTTATTGTTGGATTTAATTTTGTTCAACCGTATATCTTAAGAGTTGTTTGTTGATCTTTCTATAAAAATATCTAAAAATCTATCATAAACTTTGTTTACGGAAGACTCTTTCTTAGTAATCAAGTCTAAAGTAAGTGTTTCATTTGTAATATATTTTGAAAAATTAGCTATAGTTTCGTGAACAAACTCGTCTTCAGATGAAATAGTTAACTTTATTCTGTCTGTGACATCAAGTCCTTGATTTTTTCTTTCTTTTTGGATATAAGAAACTAGTTCGCGTGAGAGCCTTTCCATTAGTAAAGACTCACTTAGTTCAGTATCTAGTAATAAACTAAAATTCTCAACTATATCTAATTCCTCAATATCTTTCTTTTTCTTTAACTTAATATCAATATCTTCAACATTTACATTTAAATTGTCTATGACAATAGATGTTTGATCCAGTAAAGATCTTTTTTGATCTTCGGTAATATTGGAGAGATATTTTGATACTTTATTTATGTCTTTACCCAAAGTTGGGCCAAGAGCTTCAAAATTCGGTTTAAATTCGTAATCAATCCAATCTTCAACATTTTCATCAATTTTAATTTCTTTTACATTAACCTCATTCATTATTAGGTTACTAATAATGTTCAATTGACTACTTATATTTTTATTATCTGAAATGACAGTCACAGAGTTTAAAGGTTGCTTATTTGGAAGCTTTAATTTGACTCTTAAATTTCTGACACTTTTAATAATTTTCTTAGCAAGAACAACACTTTCTTCTAAATCTTTATCAATCAACTTAGGATTTGATTCAGGATAATCACAATAATGTATACTCGTTTTTTCTTCATCTATTAAACCCTGATATATTTTTTCACAAATAAATGGGAGAACAGGGGCCATAGCTTTATTAAATTCAAGTAGTACTTCATGTAAAGTTTTGAAAGCATTTATTTTATCAATATCATCAATACCTTTTTCTTTCCAAAATCTTTTTCTATTAGAACGAACATACCAATTCGTTAGCTCATCAACGAAGTTCATAAGTGGAGGGATTACTTCATATAGATAATAATTTTCCATCTTTTCATTCACAGTTTTAATTAAGGACTGTAAAGACGAAATTATCCATCTATCCATCAAGCTTCTTTCTTCAACCGGCAATGCTTTCATTAAATCTTCATTTGTTATTTCATCAGCATTTGCATAAGTTGAAAAAAATGAATAGCTGTTCCAAAGTGGGAGTATGATATTTCTAGTTACTAACTTGACTCCCTCTTCAGAGAATTTCAGTGGTTCACCTCTAACTACAGGCGAGTCGATCAAGTAGGCTCTTAAACTATCACCACCATATTCATTTAATAGTTCTTCAGGATCTGGATAGTTCTTTAAACTTTTACTCATTTTTCTGCCGTCTTCAGCTAATATCATTCCAGTTGTAATGCAGTTCTTAAAAGCTACAGAGTCAAATAATGCTACTGCAAGAACAGTAAGTGTATAGAACCAGCCTCTTGTTTGATCTAGACCTTCGGCAATAAAATCAGCTGGGAACCCTTGCTTGAAAAGCTCTTCATTCTCAAAAGGGTAGTGTTGTTGGCCATATGGCATCGCACCTGATTCAAACCAACAATCTAATACTTCAGAAGTTCTTTTATAAGTCTTTCCTTCTTTTTCAATAATTAGGTCATCTAAATAATGACGATGCAAGTCAGTAATTTCTTTCCCAGTTAAGTTTTTTAGTTCTTCAACCGAACCTATACACAATTTATCGTCAGGGTCATCTATATTTATCCAGACTGGAATACAGCTTCCCCAGTACCTGTTTCTACTTATTGCCCAATCTCTTGCATTTCCTAACCAGTTCGAGAATCTCTTTTCTCCAATAAATCCCGGTACCCAGTGAGTTTCTTTATTAAGCTCAACCATTCTCTCACGAATTTTTTCAACATTAACAAACCAGGTAGGAATAGCTTTGTAGATAAGTGGTGTACCTGTTCTCCAGCAGAAAGGATAAGAATGCATCTCAGTTTTTTGACTAAATAGATTACCCCGTTCATTTAATTGGTTCATAATTACTGAGTCAGCATCTTTTACATTTAAGCCTTCCAACTCTTTAAATGTATCGTCAAATTTACCAGAGAGAGTGACTGGGTCTGCTATTACATCTATTCCAGAATTTTTAAGTGCATAAAAATCACTTTCTCCGTAAGCAGGGGCTTGAGAAACTAAGCCAGACCCAGAATCAGTGTTTGTATCATCACTATGAATTAATCTAAATGCACCATCAGAATAGAGATTCTCGTATTCATTATATGCTGGAATATATGATGAACCAATAAGTTCACTTCCGTTACATGATGAAATAATTTCTACTTCAAACTCATCTAATTCCTGAAGCCTTTGTGTTGCAATCCAATAAAACTCATTATTCATACTGACACGGGAGTAATCGATATCTTTACCAATAGCAATAGCTAGGTTGCCAGGAATACACCATGGTGTAGTAGTCCAAACCAAAAATTTATCACCCTTTTTTACACTATTGAAATCTTCTCTTGCAATTAGCGTAAAGTATATTGATGGATCTTCAACATCTCTATAATCCATATTTGCTTCAAAATTAGATAACGGGGTAGAAGCAGCCCATGAGTAAGGTAAAACTTTATAGTCCTGATAGATTAAGTCTTTTTCCCATAGTTCTTTAAATACCCACCAGACACTTTCCATAAAATCGATATCCATTGTTTTATAGTCATTTTCAAAATCAACCCACCTACCAATTTTTCTCGTAATTTTTTCCCAGTTTTCAGTATTGGTCTGCACCTGAGTTCTACAAGCTTCATTAAATTTACCAATCCCATATTCATCAATTTGTTGAGGATCTTCTAAATTAAGATTTTTCTGAACTTCCATTTCAATTGGTAATCCATGAACGTCCCAACCAAAGCGTCTTTCAACGTAATAACCTCTCATCGTCCAGTACCTAGGAACAATATCTTTTATTACACCAGCTAATAGATTTCCATAATGAGGACTTCCAGTTGGAAATGGTGGTCCATCATAAAATCTAAAAATTTGATCATTTTTTCGATTATTTAAGGATGTTTGGAAAGCATCGATTTCATCCCAATAGTTTGAGATTTCGTTCTCCACTTGAGCTAAATTTATGTTGTTTTCAACCCTTTTAAACATATCATTAGATTTTATAGGGTTTCTAGTGCAATTTGTGCCAATAAATAAAGTTTTAAATATTTATAAATTTCTATATTTTGTCCAAAAAATGGCTAATATACATTCATTAATAAAATTTAATATGGCAAGAAAACTTTCAACAAATACGATAAATAAGTTCAAAAAAAAGCTTTTAGCTGAGAAAGAGCAGCTAACTCAAATTCTTGAACATCACCAACAAGAAAGAGAAAATATCAGATTATCTGAAGCATCTGCGGAAAGAAGTCCAGACCCAACCTCCGCTGACGGTGGGTCAATGGCTTTTGAGCTGGAGAAAGAGCTCACTCTTGATGAAAATACACGACATTTATTAAACCAGGTAGAGCATGCACTAGTTTTAATCAAAAAAAAGAAATACGGAAATTGCGAAAATTGTGGTGAGCCGATTCCTGTTGCAAGGTTAGAAGCTCTACCTTATTCGAGTCTCTGTAAAAATTGTGCAGCACTAATTGAATCTTAATAAGCTTTTATTGCCTTATATATTTACATTACTTTTGGCTACTTTAGATATATTTACTAAATATTTAATTCGAATAAACAATATTCAGGAGTATGTAGTAATTGAAGATATATTGACAATTGATTTAACTTATAACACCGGAATTGCTTTTGGTTTGTTGAGTGATTACACAATATTTACATATATATTGTCAATTTTTGTATTTATTTGGTTAGTTTTTCAAATTCGTGATATTAGAGAACAAAATTTAGAAAAGCTTTCTTTAATATTAATACTTGCTGGGGCAGTTGGAAATTTAGGTGAGAGAGGATGGAATTTAATTACTGACAATGACGGAAAAGTAACAGATTTTGTTGAATTGCTATTTATTCCAAGTTTTAATCTTGCTGATACATATATTTCAATTGGTATAGCGTTGTTACTTTATTCGGAGATAAAAAAAGATTAATATTGAAATAGTTTTTGAAAACGATGTGTTTGTTATTTTAAACAAGCCCCATGGTTTACTGGTACATCCAACAGACTCTTCAGATGAGTATACTCTTAGAGATTTTCTGATTGAAAATTTCAATATTAGTGAAGTTGGAGAGTATAAAAGAGAGGGTATTGTACATCGACTAGATAGAGTTACATCTGGATTAATAGTTTGTCCGATTAATAAGGATGTATTCAATCAACTTCAAGAAGATTTTAAAAAAAGAAAAATTATAAAAAAGTATAAAGCAATTGTTCAAGGTTCCCCAAGAAGTAAATCTGGTGAGATTAACCTACCTTTGATTCATTCACAAAATAATAGAAGAAAGAGAGAAGTTGGAAAGAATGGAAGAGAAGCAATTACAAAATACAACACTATCTCAAAGACAGATTCCTATACTTTGTTAGATATTGATTTAATAACAGGTAGGAACCATCAGATCAGAGCTCATTTTGAATATTTAAAGACACCAATAGTAAATGACACTCTTTATGGTGCAAAAAAAGTAAGTGAATTAAATCAAAACACAATTTGTTTGCAGTCTTACAATATTGAATTCAAATTGTTTGATAAAGATTATAAATTTTCAATTGATGAACCAGATTATTTTACTTCGATAATGAACATGTAATTTTTCAAAAAAACTTTACAATTGATTTATGAGTAAATCTTTTGTACATCTTCACGCGCATACTGAATATTCAATGCTTGATGGGGCAGCAAAAATAAATGATTATCTAAAGAAAGTAAAGGAGTTAAATCAACCAGCTGCTGCGATTACTGACCACGGAAATTTATATGGTGCTTTAGAATTTGTACGCCAAGCTGAATCACTAGATATTAAACCAATTATTGGGTATGAAGCATATCTAACTCCAGGCTCAAGATTTGACAGACCAGACAGAGACAAAAATAAAAGATATCATCTTACTTTATTGGCTGAAAATAATATAGGCTATCAAAATTTAGTAGAAATTGTCAGTAAAGCATATTTAGAAGGTTTTTATTATAAACCACGTGTTGATTATGAACTATTAAGAGAACATGCTGAGGGAATAATTGCTTTATCAGGTTGTCTTGGGGGTGAAGTAGCACAACATTTAGCACCAGATGGGTCCAGAGAAGAAGGCAATACTGCAAATGAAAAAAGTTTTGAAAAAGCTTTAGAAAAAGCAAAAAATTATCAAGACATATTCGGCAAAGACAATTTTTTTATTGAACTACATAACCATGGAATACCACAACAAATAGAAATATTAGATGATTTGGTAAAAATATCTAAAGAGATAGACGCGCCACTTGTTGCTGCTAATGATTCACATTATGTCGCAAAAACTGATTCTTCAGCGCACGATGCTTTACTCTGTGTTCAAACCAATGCAACTATGGAGGATGAAAATAGATTCAAATTTGAAGGTGAAGATTTTTATGTAAAGTCGTCTGAAGAGATGCGGATGTTATTTCCTGATAATAGGTTTCCTGATGCTTGTAACAACACTTTAAAAATTGCTGACAGAGTTCACTATGAGTTTGATTTTGATCAAGATTACCTTCCTGATTTTCCAATCAGTGATGATTCCACAAGTGTTGAAGAATATTTAAAAAACAAAGTATTAATTGGGGCAGAAGAGAAATATCAAGATGTAAACAAAGAGGTACTAGAAAGAATCGATTATGAACTTGAAGTAATTAACTCTATGGGGTTTGCTTCATATTTTTTAATTGTTGGAGACTTAATTGAATTTGCAAAGTCTAGAAACATTAGAACTGGTGCTGGAAGAGGATCAGCTGCTGGTTCCATAGTTTCGTACTGCCTAGGTATAACTGGAATAGAACCCTTAAAGTATGGATTAATCTTTGAAAGGTTTTTAAATAAGGGAAGGAAGTCACTTCCTGATATTGATATGGACTTTGATGAAAGATATCGTGGAGATGTTATCCAGTATGCTATTGATAAATATGGCCAAGATAGAGTTGCACATATAGTCACATTTGCAACTATAAAAGCAAAACAGGCAATAAGAGATGCAGCAAGAGTTTTAGGTCTGCCATTTTCCAGTGGTGATAAAGTAGCAAAATTGATGCCACCTATGATTCTTGGAAACACTGCCACTATATCTGAATGTTTAAATCTTGATGAAAATAATGAAAGTGGTTATAGCAAAGAGTTTTATTCCGCTTCTGAAGAATTAAGAAAACAATATTCTGCTGATGAAGAAGTTAAAAGAATAATTGATATAGCCCTTGGTCTCGAAGGCTTAAGGCGTCAAGATGGTATACATGCAGCAGCGATTGTGATATCGCCTGACAAAATAACTAATTTTCTACCAATACAAAGAAAAGGAGAAAATGCAGAAATAGTTACACAGTATGAAATGCACACAGTTGAACAATTAGGTCTTTTAAAAATGGACTTTTTAGGTTTAAGAAACTTATCAATTGTAGATAGAACCATTGAGTTGATTGGTGATAAAAATTTAGACATTGATAATTTAGATTTACAAGATGACAAAACTTTCAAATTATTTTCTGAAGGTAGAATGACTGGAGTTTTTCAGCTAGAAAGCAGGGTTGCTCAGTCAGTTTCCAGAAGTTTAAATCCAAAGAGATTTGAAGACATTGTTGCCTTAGTTGCATTAATCAGGCCGGGACCACTGGGTGCTGGAATGCATAATGAATTTACTGATCGTGCAAACTCTCGTAAAGAAATTGAATATTTACATCCAGACTTAGAGGACGTTTTGAGTGAGACTTACGGAGTGATTCTATATCAGGAACAAGTTATGCAGATAGCTGAAAAAATTGCAGGATTTAATTTACAGGAAGCAGACAATTTAAGGGTAGCAATGGGCAAAAAAATTCCTCAAGTTATGGAAGAGCAGCGTAAAAAATTTACTGAAGGATCTGTAAAAAGTGGATATTCTGAGCAATTCGCAATTGAACTATTTGATCAAATAGCATTTTTTGCTGGTTACGGATTTAATAAAAGCCATTCCGTACCTTATGCACTACTTGCTTATCAAACTGCCTACTTAAAAGCAAACTACCCTGCAGAGTATATAGCTGCTTCATTGACTGCGGTAAAAAGGGATAAAGATAGGACAGCAATATTTCTTTCTGAAGCTAGAGACATGGGAGTCAAAGTGTCTACTCCAGATATAAATAGAAGTGCATCAGATTTTACTGTTAATGATAACGAAATACTTTTTGGTCTATCTGCTGTAAGAAATGTTGGAGATGTAACCTCGGAAAAAATTGTTTTAGAAAGAAATGAAAATGGATCCTATAAATCAATTGAAGACTTTTTATCAAGAATAGATTCAAGATCATTAAACAAAAGAGGCATAGAAGCTTTAGCGCAAGGGGGAGGGTTTGATTTTTTTGGACACTCAAGAAAAGGAGTGTTTGATGCGATACCAGATTTAATTGACGATGCCAAAGATCTTAAAAATAAAAAAGCAAATAACCAAACTTCATTATTTGATTTGGATGATCAATCAAATAAATTAACCACTATTAAAGACACGGAGTGGACTAAGAAAGAAAAACTAGAAAGAGAAAGAGAAATGTTAGGTTTTTTTGTTAGCGAAGATCCACTAGATGGGTATGGTGAGGTGCTTAAGTCAGAATCTTCGCACTCTATATTAGAGTTACAATCATTTGACGAGGAAGAGGAATTAAATGTTGTAATTGCTGGTTTGATTTCCAATGTGCAAAAAAGAGTATCAAGAAGGGGAAACCCATGGATTCAATTTGATTTACAGGATACATCTGGTTCTGTTGGGGTACTAATTTTTAACAAGCTAGTAGACAAATACAATAGCAGTATTGATGGAGAAATATATCTTAAGGTTTCAGGTACCTATGTTGGTGGTTCTGAAAACACTATTAGAGCTAGAGACATTGAAGTAATAGAGCCATCAAAAATGGTTGAAGATTTAGACACTTCACCATTAAGAATATCTGTAACTGAGGAAAAATTAGATAAGAAAAATCTCATATTATTGAAAGAATTACTCGAGAAATA
>Ga0208880_1000322_pt1 | contig 9771 bp, 4 predicted proteins | sample Knorr_S23_td_Sur_FD_185606 | JGI IMG/M metagenome (GOLD analysis project Ga0208880, IMG submission 185606) | Marine microbial communities from Southern Atlantic Ocean transect - Knorr_S23_td_SurfaceB_ad_5m_LV_B (SPAdes) (version 2) | ecosystem: Environmental > Aquatic > Marine > Oceanic | place...
TGGACCTTCTCACTTTGTGGTTTATACATAGATTTGGTAAACGACCCATGTATTTTTTTGGTCTGATGGGGTCATTGATGCTGGTTGTAGGTTTTTTGTTTGCACTTTACCTTGGAATAGATAAACTGTATCTGGACACTTCTGGCAGATTGATTACCCAAAGACCTGAATTTTATATTTCTTTGACCACAATGATTTTAGGTAGTCAATTTTTTTTAGCGGGCTTTTTAGCCGAAATGATTCTCAGACTTCGACACAACTCTCCGAATTATACAGTTTCTGAAGAGATCTAGAGACAGAAAACCAATTGGTTTACCTAAATTTGCCACACAAAATTTTGCAATGAGTATCAATTTCGCTGACCGAGCAGGCGAATGGAAAAAATCGCCATTCGACCTCAAAACACAACAAGAAGTAACCTTACTGAGTACTGAACCCAAATTACTTGAAGATGCTTTTTACAAGGACTTAGAATTTGGTACAGGTGGTATGCGCGGCGTCATGGGCGTAGGAACCAACAGGGTAAACAAATACACTTTTGGCCGAAACACTCAAGGTCTAAGCCAATATCTAAAACAGCAATTCCCCAAGGAATCTGTACGAGTTGTAATCGGATACGACTGCAGACATCAAAGTGACACCTTGGCCAAAACGGTTGCGGACATATTTAGTGCCAATGATATAGAAGTGTTTTTGTTTTCATCATTGCGCGCTACTCCAGAAGTGTCTTTTGCGGTACGTTATTTAAACGCCCACTGTGGTGTAGTCTTGACTGCTTCACACAACCCCCCTGAATACAACGGATATAAAGTTTATTGGCAAGACGGAGGTCAAATAGTACCTCCTCATGACAAAGGAATCATAGAAGCCATAAACAAGATAGGTTTCGATCAAATTCAATTTGAACCCAAGAACGGAAAAATTCAACTCATCGACCAAGAAATTGACAAGGCTTTCCAACAAGCTTCAGTTGAACAAGGAAAAATTGGATCTGGTGACCGGACGCAACTAAGTGTGGTGTTTACGGCCTTACATGGAACTTCTATTACAGCCATACCGCAAGTTTTGGAACAAGCTGGTTACACCCAAGTGCATATAGTTGACGAACAAGCCAAACCTGATGGAGATTTCCCAACCGTTTCCTCTCCAAATCCTGAAGAACCCGAAGCCCTAAGGATGGCTCTAGAATTGGCCGAAAAATTAAATGCTGACATCGTTATTGGTACAGACCCTGACGCTGACAGGCTCGGTATTGCTGTGCGCAATCAAAAGGGGAAAATGGAATTACTCAACGGCAACCAAACGATGGTTGTGATGACAAAATTCATTCTCGAACAATTCAAAAAAGAAGCTAACAACGATTATTTTATCGGTTCAACTGTAGTCTCAACACCCATGATGTCCAAATTAGCAGACGCTTATGGGGTGGATTGCAAACTGGGGCTAACAGGATTTAAGTGGATTGCTAAAATGATTGAGGACTTTCCTGATCAAAAATGTCTAGGAGGTGGTGAGGAAAGTTTTGGGTTTATGGTTGGTGATTTTGTTCGTGACAAAGATGCGGTTACTTCAGCTCTGTTGGCTTGTGAGATTGCCGCAACAGAAAAATCAAAAGGAAGTTCGTTTTTTGATGCACTATTGAGGTCTTACGAACAATTGGGTTTTTATCAAGAAAAACTTGTTTCATTTACTAAAAAAGGAAAAGAGGGCGCCCAAGAAATTCAACTGATGATGCGTGATCTAAGGAAAAAACCTCCCGTGGAGCTCGATGGAAGCCCCGTTATAATTATTGAAGATTATTTGAATAGCACTCTGGAGAACAAAAAAAATCAAACGACTTCAGAATTAAACTTTCCGAAATCAGATGTGATCATACTGGAAGCTGCAGATGGTACGCGTGTTGCTGCCAGACCTAGCGGCACTGAACCCAAAATAAAGTTTTACTTTAGTGTTCAACAGAAAACATTTAGTGCGGTTGAATATGAAAAATCTCAACAGCATTCTATGGACAAAATCAACCGAATCGCGCAAGGGCTAGGCATCAACACATGAAATACTTTCTGCACATCATCGGTTTTGCAAGACCTTACAAGAAATATATTTTTTTGAATGTGTTTTTTAACATCCTGTATGCCTTCTTCAATGCTTTTTCTTTTTTAGTATTGATGCCTATGTTCGAAGTACTTTTTGGAGAAAATCGGCAAATAACATCAAGACCAGACTTTACAGGTGTTGAAAATTTCAAAAGCTATGTTTCTGACAGAATGAGCTACGAAGTGACTCGTTTTGCGGCAGATGATCCTCAACGAGCTTTACTATTGGTTATTGGGTTGATCGTTGTGACTTTTTTATTAAAAAATATATTTAATTATGCTGCGTTGTTTTTTATAACATTTTTGAGAAATGGCGTTTTAAAAGACATCCGAAACGCTCTCTACTCAAAATTTACCGGACTGCCCCTTTCGCATTACAATGAAAATAAAAAAGGAGATATGATGGCTCGAATGACCTCTGATGTAATCGAGGTTCAATATTCATTTTTATCCATTTTAGAGTTGTTGATTAGGGAACCCCTTACTATTATTTTTGCTATGGCAATGATGTTTACGATCAGTGTCAAGCTCACATTATTTGTGCTTATTTTTATTCCTATAGCAGGAATCGTAATATCAAGAATTGGAAAAACACTCCAACCAAAGTCCGACAAAGTACAACGTCAACTTGGTGAAATTCTTTCTAAGACCGAAGAAACCCTCACTGGACTGCGCATCGTAAAAGCTTTTAAGGCAGAAGCCATTTTTAAGGATGGTTTTTTTGCGCTCAATCAGCATTTTTTTAGATTGTCCAACAGCTTGATCAACCGCTACAATCTGTCAAGCCCTCTAAGTGAGTTTTTAGGAGTCGCAGTAATTGGAATACTGCTTTGGTATGGAGGGAGTTTGGTTCTGGTTGAACAAAAATTAAATGCAGCTGCGTTTATTGCTTATATGGGACTTGCTTATGGTGTTTTAACCCCTGCAAAAGGGATAAGTAAATCATATTATAACATTAAAAAAGGAAACGCCGCGGCAGCACGAATTATTGAAGTATTAGAAACTGAAAATCCAATAGTAGACACTGAAAACCCGGTCAAATTTGAAGGTCTAAAACAAGAGATTTGCTTAAACAATGTGTCATTCAACTACGAAGAAGAGCCCGTAATCGAGCATTTAGATTTATGTATCAAAAAAGGGACCTCAGTGGCACTTGTAGGACCGTCTGGAAGTGGTAAAACCACCATCGCCAATCTACTACCCAGATTTTATGATGTATCTGATGGTTCTATCACCATTGATGGTATTGATATAAGAAATATCCGCAAAGACGATTTACGAAACATGATGGGTATTGTTACTCAAGATTCCATATTATTTCATGACAGTGTTCGAAACAATTTATTGATTGCCAAACCTGACGCTACAGAAGGTCAATTACTTGAGGCAGTAAAAATTGCAAACGCAAAAGATTTTATAGACGAATTACCGCAGGGATTAGATACCATTATTGGAGATCAAGGGAACAAACTTTCTGGAGGCCAAAAACAAAGGTTATCCATAGCTCGAGCCGTGTTAAAAAACCCACCTATAATGATTTTAGACGAAGCCACATCTGCCTTAGATACCGCTTCTGAACGTTTGGTGCAAGATGCTTTGACAAAAATGATGAAAAACAGAACCTCATTAGTCATTGCACATCGCTTGTCAACCATACAATCTGTAGATCATATAGTAGTGTTGAGTAATGGTAAAATCGTGGAACAAGGAAAACACGATGCTTTGATTGCCAAAAACGGGGCGTATAAAAAACTTATAGATCTTCAATCTTTCGAACAATAATGTCCAAACAAGAACCCCACTTTCGTTTGCATCGCAACTTGGTTTTGGGAGTCATTGCAAATCTAGATGCCATATTTAACGAGAAATCACAAGCAGATAAGGTCATCGCCAAAACCTTAAAATCTAACAAAAGATGGGGCAAGCGTGATCGAGCTTTTATCGCAGAAAACACCTACGAAACCATTCGTTGGAAAAGACTTTACTCGGGTATTGCGGAAGTAAAAGCTCCATTTACCGAAATTGACTTGTGGCGAATGCTCACTGTGCGATGGGTGTTAATGGGCATCTCATTTCCTGAATGGAAAGAATTTGATAAAGTTCCTGCCAGACGGATCAAGGGAAGGTTTGATGAGCTAAAAAAAGAAAGGGTTTTTGCAGCTTCCATACCCAACTGGCTGGATGATTTGGGCGTGAAAAACTTTGGTGTCCAAAAATGGGAAAAAGAACTCACGGCGCTCAATACGCCTGCTCAAGTGGTCGTTAGAGCCAACCGACTTAAAACAAACCCTAAATTATTACAAAACGCATTCCGTGATGAAGGCATACAAACTCACTGGACACAGCAGTATCCTGATGCTTTGGTGTTAGAGGAACGTACAAATGTGTTTGAGACGGAAGTCTTTCAAAAAGGTTGGTTTGAGGTACAGGATGCTTCTTCACAAAGAGTGGCTCATTTTTGTCAAGTTGAACCTGGAATGCAGGTCATCGATGCATGTGCCGGCGCTGGAGGAAAGACTTTACACTTGGCGGCGATCATGGAAAACAAAGGGCAGATTACTTCCATGGATATTTACGCACACAAACTCCACGAACTCAAAAGACGTGCAAAAAGAGCTGGAGCTCAAAACATTACAACCAAGTTGATCACCTCAACCAAAACCATCAAAAAACTTAAGGGGCGTGCCGATCGTGTTTTAATAGATGCTCCTTGCACCGGACTAGGTGTTCTGCGCCGCAACCCCGACGCCAAATGGAAAATACAACCTGATTTTCTTGAAAAGATAACACACACACAACAGAACATCCTCAAGTCATATGCAAATATGGTCAAAGAAAATGGCAAGCTGATATATGTTACATGTTCTATCTTAAGACAAGAAAATCAAGACCAAGTAGAGGCTTTTTTAAAAACAGAAATTGGTCAAGGTTTTGAGTTGGATAAAGAAGAAATCATCAGTCCTTCAAAATCAGGATTTGATGGTTTTTATATGGCCCGTTTATCACGAATAAAGACATGTTGATAAATTAGCTAAAAACACCTCATTATTTATCTAAAAACAACCCGCTATACCGCTCGGGAATGTGTAATTTTGTCATAAGACAAACACAAGTTGATGATCTGTTTTTTTGGGAATCCTAACGACCGAGTTTACGCACTACAAACTAAAGCACCTTTAGAAAAATCAACCAAAGAAAAATTAAGTTGGCTGTTTGGTGACGCTCCGTACATCAACAAATCTATATTGGAGGGTTCTTTTATGGGACCGAGAATCAGTATGGTTACTCCTTGGAGTACCAATGCTGTTGAAATTACCCAAAACATGGGTGTTGAAGGCATTATGCGCATTGAGCAGTTTGTTGCACTAAATAGCGACAGCGAAATCGACCCGATGCTCTTTCAAAAATTTAACAATCTCGATCAACGTTTGTTTACTATCGAAATTGTACCAGAACCTGTTCTTGATATCGATGATATTGAAAGCTACAATCAAGAACAAGGACTTGCTTTAAACTCAGACGAAGTTGAATACCTCATAGGGTTATCTAAACAACTGGGTCGACCCTTGACAGACTCTGAGGTTTTTGGTTTTTCACAAGTAAACTCTGAACATTGTCGTCATAAGATTTTTAATGGGACTTTTGTTATTGATGGTAAAACAAAAGAAGAGTCTTTGTTCGAGCTGATTAAAAAGACCTCAAAGGCACAACCCGATAATTTGGTTTCAGCCTACAAAGACAATGTAGCTTTTATAAAAGGGCCTAATATTGAGCAATTTGCGCCCGACCGCTCAGAAACTGCTGGTATTTACAAAACCAAAACCATCCCATCTGTTATATCACTAAAAGCAGAAACCCACAACTTCCCCACTACTGTCGAGCCTTTTAATGGTGCTGCAACCGGATCGGGAGGAGAAATTCGGGATCGAATGGCAGGAGGGATTGGATCTGTACCTCTAGCAGGTACTGCGGTTTATATGACGGCTTACTCGAGAGTAAAGTCTGATCGTCCATGGGAAAAAATACCAAAACGTCCGTGGCTGTATCAAACACCCTTAGATATTTTAATAAAAGCTTCCAATGGAGCTAGTGATTTTGGGAATAAATTTGGTCAGCCTCTCATAGCAGGATCTGTCACTACTTTCGAGCATCAAGAAAAAGATGAGATCATCGGATTTGACAAAGTCATTATGCTCGCTGGGGGTATAGGTTATGGACACGCCAAACACAGTGAAAAAAACACACCTAAAAAGGGAAATAAGATTGTCGTTCTAGGAGGTGACAACTATCGGATTGGCATGGGAGGTGCAGCGGTTTCTTCTGCAAATACTGGAGCATTTTCTTCAGGAATTGAACTCAATGCAGTTCAGCGCTCTAACCCTGAAATGCAAAAAAGAGTAGCCAATGTCATTCGAGCCATGGCTGAGTCTGAGAAAAACCCCATTATCTCTATTCATGATCATGGAGCAGGAGGTCACCTGAACTGCTTATCAGAATTGGTTGAAGAGACAGGCGGAACCATCAATTTGGATGCCTTACCAGTAGGCGATCAAACGCTTTCGGCAAAAGAAATCATCGGGAATGAATCCCAAGAACGTATGGGGTTGATTGTAGATAATAAAACCTTTTCTAAACTCGAACGTATTGCTGCTAGAGAACGGGCACCTATCTTCGATGTAGGTCGAATCACAGATGATCAAAATTTTGTGGTCGCTTCTGAAAAATCAGATGTTAAACCTATCGATCTTTCTTTGGCTGATTTTTTTGGGAAAACTCCAAAAACAGAACTAAACGATAAAACTCTCAAGAGCGACTACAGCCCCGTAACATGGGAAGACAGTGATGTGTACGAGGATGTAGAAAACTTATTACAACTCGAAGCTGTCGCATGTAAGGACTGGTTAACTAACAAAGTTGATAGATGTGTGACAGGACGTGTTGCACAACAACAAACCGTAGGATCCATCCAATTACCTTTAGCGAACTGCGGTGTGATGGCGCTTGATTTCACTGGAAAAGAAGGCATTGCAACTTCCATTGGGCATGCTCCCGTAAGTGCTTTGATTGATCCTGCAGCAGGAAGTCGATTGTCCATAGCCGAGGCACTGACAAATATCATATGGGCTCCTCTAAAAGATGGGCTCTCCTCTGTGAGTCTTTCAGCCAATTGGATGTGGCCATGTAACAATCCTGGTGAGGACGCACGCTTGTATGAAGCCGTAGAAGCCTGTTCGAACTTTGCCATTGCACTAGGGATCAACATTCCTACTGGAAAAGATTCACTTTCGATGAAACAAAAATATCCTGATCAAGATGTGTTGGCGCCAGGAACTGTTATCATTTCAGCCTCTGCACATTGCAACGATGTGACTAAGGTAGTGCGTCCAGTAGCACAAGCTGAAAAAGGGAATGTCTATTATGTTCACATGTCGGATACCGATTTCAATCTTGGGGGATCCTCTTTTGCGCAACTACGTTCACAAATCGGATCTCAAACTCCAGATGTATTGGATCCCGAAAAGTTTAAAATTTCATTTAATGCCATTCAACTAGCCATCCAACAAGGTAAGATTGAATCCGGTCATGATATTGGGTCTGGCGGTCTGATCACCAGTTTATTAGAAATGTGCTTTGCTGATAATCATGTTGGAATGTCTCTTGATTTATCATCACTTGCGCCAGATGAAAGGGTTTTGTATGCAGAAAACCCAGGACTCATTATTCAAGTAAAGGAAGAGACGGCTGAGGAGCTCAAAAAATCAGGAGTTCAACTCACCTTAATTGGCCATGTCAACTCTGATAAAAGCCTGAACATCCAAATAGGTGAAAAAACACTGAATTTTGACATTGCAAAATATCGTGACCATTGGTTCTACACTTCATATTTGATGGATACACATCAAACAAAACCTGAGTTGGCCAAAGAACGCTTTGAAACATACCACCAAACCCCTCTGAATTACATATTCCCTGAAAATTTTATTGGAAAATTACCCAAATCATCAGGAAAAAAAGTTCGAGCTGCAGTGATTCGAGAAAAAGGGAGCAATTCCGAAAGAGAAATGGCTTATGCGATGCATTTGGCAGGATTTGAAGTTAAAGACATCCACATGACCGATTTAATGTCTGGCAGAGAAGATCTAAGTGACGTGCAGTTCATTGTTGCGGTTGGAGGTTTTTCTAATTCTGATGTCCTTGGTTCTGCAAAAGGTTGGGCAGGCAGCTTCAAATACAATCCGCTCGCCCGTCAGGCGTTAGAGGAGTTTTTCAAAAGAGAAGACACACTTTCTTTGGGTGTGTGCAATGGATGTCAATTGTTTATCGAACTAGGACTTTTGCACCCGAACGACAGTCAAAAACCTAAAATGTTACACAATGACTCAGGTAAATTTGAATGTACCTTTAGCACTGTTGACATTAAAGAAAACAACACGGTAATGTTTTCTGGTCTTAAGGGTACAAGACTTGGCATTTGGTCTGCTCACGGAGAAGGGAAATTTGATTTACCCAAAACTGAATCTGCCTACAATATTGTTGGCACATATACGTACGATGTTTACCCTTCAAACCCCAATGGATCGGATTATGGAACGGCTATTTTAAGTGATGCTAAAGGACGTCATGTTGTGATGATGCCCCATTTGGAACGTTCTACATTTCCTTGGAACTGGCCTCATTATCCCGAAAACCTAGACCATGAGGTAAGTCCATGGATAGAAGCTTTTGTTGCAGCCAACAAATGGCTTAAAAAACAAGGTTAACAAGGGATATATTTTTTGTTTTGCCGAAATAAATGCATATTTGTGTAGGAACAACTAATTGCATGAGTACACCATCTCGCCTATTTGACATTCTTCATCACCGAGTGCGCTCAAACCCTATTGATTGTGCCCTAAACACTAAGATTGATGGAGTATGGGAGCACACATCAAGTGAAGAATATTTGGCAAAAGCCAATCAAATAAGTAGAGGATTGTTGGAGCTAGGCGTAGGCAAGGGCGATAAAATAGCACTCATTTCAACTAACAACCGTACAGAATGGTGTATTGTAGATATTGGTGTTTTACAATTAGGTGCCGTCGACGTGCCCATCTACCCTACCATTACAGCAGAAGACTACGCGTATATCCTCAATCACTCAGAATCCAAATATTGTTTTGTTTCTGATCAAGAGGTATATGATAAAATTGTTTCGATTCGGGAACAATGTCCAAAGCTAGAACAGGTTTACAGTTTCGACAAAATAGATGGTTGTGCGCATTGGAGCGAAGTATTAGAGTTAGGTAGCGAAACCAGTCATCAACCCCGAATACAGGCTATCATGGAGTCTGTACGTCCACAAGATTTAGCGACCATTATTTATACTTCGGGAACTACAGGTACTCCCAAAGGAGTGATGCTGAGCCATCACAATATTGTTTCCAATGCGTTAGCCAGCCAACAGCGTCTACCTTTGGAACAAGGCAAAGCGGTTGCTTTGAGCTTTTTACCTTTATGTCATATTTATGAGCGTATGCTCATTTATCTATATACACTTTCAGGAACCCGAGTATATTTTGCTGAGTCTCTTGAAACCATCGGAGAAAACCTTAATGAAGTGCATCCAAATGTGATGACAGCCGTACCTCGCCTCTTGGAAAAGTTGTACGATCGTATCTACAGTAAAGGACAAACTCTC
>Ga0208880_1000323_pt1 | contig 9666 bp, 10 predicted proteins | sample Knorr_S23_td_Sur_FD_185606 | JGI IMG/M metagenome (GOLD analysis project Ga0208880, IMG submission 185606) | Marine microbial communities from Southern Atlantic Ocean transect - Knorr_S23_td_SurfaceB_ad_5m_LV_B (SPAdes) (version 2) | ecosystem: Environmental > Aquatic > Marine > Oceanic | place...
TTGTTTTTTTAGTTGGCGCTCTATTTGTAGAACTTTTAAATCTAACATTTCCTAAACCATGTCTACCACCAGCAGCAACTAAATACCTTTCTTTATTTTTTGTAAAATCATAGATAAGAGTATTGTTATCCTCTTCGTAAATTTGTGTACCAACTGGAACTTTAATAACTAAATCTTTACCAGCTGCTCCAGTTTTTTTTCTTTTTGTTCCTGGTTTTCCATCCTCTGCTTTGAAATGCTGCGCATATCTAAAATCAATCAAAGTATTTAAATTTCTTTCAGCTTCAAAAATGATTGAACCACCATCCCCACCATCACCTCCATCGGGTCCTCCAAATTCAATAAATTTTTCTCTTCTAAAACTTGCTGAACCTGGCCCACCATTACCAGCCTTTATATAAATTTTTGCTTGATCTAAAAATTTCATTTTGGAATAAATATAAATAACTTAAGTTACTTATATGCTTAATTGGGGATTACAGAAACAAAAGTTCTGTTTAATTTAGATTTTTTAAATTTAACTTTACCTTTTACTAAAGAAAATAAAGTGTGGTCTGTACCCATTCCAACATTCTCTCCTGGATGGATTCTTGTTCCTCTTTGTCTAACTATAATATTTCCAGGCACAACACTTTGCTCACCATAGATTTTTACTCCAAGTCTTCGACCTGCACTATCTCGTCCATTTCGCGATGAGCCACCGGCTTTTTTCGTTGCCATATTATAATCCTATTTTTTAACCTCTTTTTTTGCAGTTTGTTTTGTTTCTTTTATTTGTTCTTGAGGTTTAGCTTCTGCAATAACTTTTCCATCTTTAGACAATATTTTTGTAATTTGTATTTTTGAATGTCTTTGTCTATGGCCATTCATTTTTCTTGAATGTTTTCTTCTTCTTTTATGAAATACTTTTATTGTACGATCTTTTACTAAATCTAATAATTTTGCTTCTACTACTGCACCTTGTATTGTTGGATTGCCAACTTCAGTATTTTTATCATCGTTTAACAGTAAGATGTTTTTAAACTGAATAGTTTTACCTTTTTCAGCATTAAGTTTTTCTATTTCTATAATTTTACTAGCAGACGCTTTATATTGTTTTCCGCCAGTTTCAAAAATTGCAAATGACATAAATTTTCTTTTTTTAAAAGTACCGCAATATAGCTGTTAAGAAACTCAAGTCAAGACAGTATAAACTAGAAACTATCCTTTAAATCTCTAAGTTTTCTGAAAATATCTAGCTCTTTTGCATTTATCATATTAAGAGATTTTTTGACAGAGACTTCATTACATCTTAAAAAAATATTTGAGTTTAATTCATCCTCAATAGTTGTAGGAATTGTAGGTAATTTATTTTTTATTCTTGAGTCAATCCAATTTTTTTTGTTTTTTAAAAAATCATTATTTTCATATTGGTAGCAAAATTCTAAATTTTTTTTTGTATATTCATGACCGCAATAAATTTTTGTTTCTTTTGGTAATCTTTTAATTTTATTAAGTGAAGTAAGCATTTCAGAATAAGTTCCTTCAAAAACTCTACCACAACCTAAAGAGAACAATGTATCTCCAGTAAAAATAATTTTTTCTTTTTCAGAAAAATAACAGATGTGTCCTAATGTGTGACCTGGAACTAAAATAATTTTAAAATTAACCTCTCCAAAATCAAAACTATCATTATTGTTTAGAGCTATATCAATACCTGGTATTCTATTTATATCTACTTTTGAACCTATAATTTTACAGTTATATTTTTTTTTTAAATCTATATTTCCTCCTGTGTGATCATAGTGGTGATGGGTATTGAATATAAAATCTATTTTTTTAAATTTATCATTAATAAATTTATTAATAGGACTAAATTCAGATGGATCTACTACCGCTACAAGCTTAGTGTCTGTTTCCTCCAATACATAGCTATAATTATCTTGAAGACATCTTATTGTGTATATGTTTAACATTTTAACTTATTAAAAATATTCCAACTTCAGAGAATAAATTTTTCATCTCTAAGTTCAGTCGGTTAATTGAAGAAATTTTTTCGTCATTTATTCCAATTATTTTTTCAATTTTGATATTTTTATCACCGCAAAATTCATAAAAATCTTTAATAGTACACATATGTAGGTTCGGAGTATTATACCAAGTATTTGGTAATGATTTAGTAACAGGCATTCGTCCAAAAAATAATAAGCTTGTTCTAACTTTCCAATAACCAAAATTTGGAATTGAAACTATTACGTATTTTCCAATTCTCAATAAATGATTAAGTACATTCTCAGGATTATAAAAAGCTTGAAGTGTTTGACTTAAAATAACAAAGTCAAAAGATTTATCAGGAAACTGATCTAACTCATTTTCAGCATTACCCTCAATAACTGATAAACCTTTAGAGATACATTTTTTGACATTTTCTTCCTCTAATTCTATGCCTCTTGCGTCGATATCTTTTTCTTGAATTAAAGATTGCATAAGCGAACCATCTCCACATCCAACATCAAGTATTCGGGCCTGATTAGGTATTAGATTTGATATGATTTTAAATTCTATTTTCATTTTTAAATAATTCAAAGTTTGAGTCTAAGAAACTTTTAATTGTTTTTAGAAACTCAGGCTCATCCACTAGAAAAGCATCATGTCCTTTATCAGTTTTTATTTCAGCGAAAGCTACATTTGCACCTGATGCATTAAGAGCAATTACAATCTCTTTGCTATTTTTTGTAGGATAAAGCCAATCAGAAGAAAAAGAGATAACTAAAAATCTGGTTTTATTATTTTTAAAAGCTTCAGTTAATCCATTCTTAAATTGCTTTGAGAGGTCAAAGTAATCTAGTGCTCTAGAAATATATAAATAAGAGTTAGCATCAAATCTCTCTACAAAAACATTACCCTGATGTCTCAAATAGCTTTCGATTTGAAAATCTGGATCAAATGAAAACTCTATATTTTGTTTCTCATGTAACTTTCTTCCAAATCTTTCCTGCAATCCACTATCTGACATGTAAGTTATATGACCAGCCATTCTAGCGACAGCTAAACCATTCTTAGGAAATTTTTGTTCATCGTAATAGTTTCCATTTTTCCACTGAGGATCGGCCATAATAGCCTGTCTAGCTAATTCATTTAATGCAATTTGTTGTGCATTATGACTTGCTGTACAAGCGATAGGAACTGCTGAAAAACTTTTTTCAGGATACAAGGTACAAAATTGAAGTAGTTGCATACCACCCATAGAACCACCAAGTACAGATAATAATTTTTTAATTCCTAAATGATCGAGTAAAGATTCTTGAGCAACCACCATGTCTTTAATAGTGATAAATGGAAAATTCAAACCATAGGGTTTATTAGTTTCTTTATTTATGCTTTTAGGACCTAAAGAACCCATGCAGCCACCTAGAACGTTTGCACAAATAACAAAATATTTATTTGTATCGATTGCTTTTCCAGGACCTACAGCTGTTGACCACCATCCTTCTTTTTTTGTTATAGGATTAGTATTGGTTACAAATTGATCTCCAGTTAATGCGTGAAAAACTAAAATTGCGTTATTCTTTGACTCATTCAATTTTCCATAAGTTTCATAGGCAAGCGGAAAATCTTGTAAGGTTTTACCACTATCTAATAATAATGGTTTTTTTATTATAATATGTTTTATGTCTTTTAACGTATAGTCCATATAAAAAAAAAGCCCAGCTAAACTGGGCAGGACCCTGTTTAGCGAATTTTATTTAGCGCCCGCAATTTGGATAAATCAGCGCTAAGGACTTGTACTAAATAGGAATAATGTTGTCAATTTTATTACTGTAAAATAGTAGATAGCAATAATATTACTTTTTATATAAGAACCTATAAATTATGAAACTACCATTAGCTAAAAAACTTAATGCTGAAAAATATGTTGCTGGTTTAAGTTTGTTTAAACAAAAAATGGCAAGAATAAAACTATCAGCTAATGAGTGTGCTTTAGGCCCTAGTCCAAAAGCGACTAAAGAATATTTAAAAGTTTCAAAAAATTTTAAGAGATATCCAGACTCCGATGGTACTTTTTTACGAAAAACTATAGCTAAAAAACACAGATTAGATGCTAATCGAATAATTTTAGGTGCTGGATCAGATCAAATTTTTGAATTTATTTGTAGAGCGTTTTTAAGCAAAAATGACGAAGTTATTGTACCAAAGTATAGTTTTATTATTTACAGAATATACAGCAAACTAAATTATGCAAAAATAATCTATTCCAAAGAAGAAAATTATAAAATATCAGTAAAAGATATTCTTGCAAAAGTAACAGCTAGGACAAAAATTGTTTTTTTAGCAAATCCAAATAATCCCACAGGTACTTATTTAAATAAAAAAGAAATTAAATATTTAAGAAAAAAATTAAGAAGCAATATACTTTTAGTTATTGATGATGCTTATTTTGAATATATGAAAGTAAAAGATTATGATTCTGGATTAAAATTATTTTCTAATTCAAAAAATGTAATTGTTACACGTACATTTTCAAAAGTTTATGGTTTAGCGGGGTTAAGAATAGGTTGGGGGTATTCTTCAAAAAATATTATAGATTCTTTAAATAAAGTTAAACCACCTTTTAATATAAGTCGACCAGCTTTATTTGCAGCAACAGCAGCCATCCAAGATGTAAAATGGTTAAGTAAAGAACTAAAACATGTAAGATATTGGTCAAAAAAGTTTTTTAATGTTTTTAAAAATTTAAATATTGAAACAAACTTTAGTGGCACAAATTTTTTATTAATAAATTTTGATAGAGTAAAAATATCCTCAAAACAGGCTTTTATGGCTTTAGCCAAGAAAGGTATTCTTTTGAGACAAATGGAAGTTTATGATATTAAAAATTCATTAAGAGTGACAGTGGGCAATACAAATGAAAATAGAAAATTTATTATAGCAATTAAAAAAGTACTTAATGTTTAACACCATTTCAATTATCGGCTGTGGTTTGATTGGATCATCTATCTTAAGAGGCGTGAATAAAAATAATTTAGCTTCAGAAGTCAGAGTGTTTGATTTTTCAAAAGATGTTGGAGCTTTTTTAAAAAAAGAAAATTTATGCTCCAATATTTATAACGATATAAGACAATGTGTTACTAATTCAGATTTAATTATAATAGCCACGCCTTTAAGTTCATACAAAGAAATTATCTTATCTATAAAAGATCATCTTAAAGAAAATGTTGTTCTAACGGACACCGGTTCAGTAAAAAAAGAAGTAATTAAAATAATACATAATATGAACTTAAAAAATGTTCATTGGATTCCTTCCCACCCAATAGCAGGTACAGAAGAAAGTGGTCCCAAAGCAGGTTTTGAAGAGATGTTTAAAGATCGTTGGTGCATAATATCTCCACCTGAAAATTCAGATCAAAAAATTATAGATGCTTTGAAAAAGTTTTGGGAAACACTGGGAAGTAAAGTCCGAATTATGTCTGCAAGTGAACATGATCAAATACTTTCTATTACAAGCCATTTACCTCATGCAATTGCTTACAATATTGTTAGAACTGTAATGAATGTCGAAGATAAGCTTAAACAAGAAGTCATTCAGTATAGCGCGGGAGGCTTAAGGGATTTTACGAGAATCGCAGCATCAAACCCTTTGATGTGGAGAGATATTTTTTTAGATAACAGCGAAAATATTGTTAAGGAATTAGATAATTTTTTAGGAAAAATAGAAGAGTTAAAAAAAGCAATTCAAGATAAGAATGGTGATAAATTATATCAAATTTTTAATGCTACCAAAGAATTAAGAAAAGAAATCATTAAAGCTGGACAAGATACTAATAAACCTGGCTTTGGAAGAAAATAATTAATTAAAATTATTTATTTCAGAATATATTTTATTTTCTAAAGTTTTTGTAAATTCTTCTTTGTTTAATCCTGGTTCAATAGGTTCTAAAAAAGATACATGTATATTGCCAGGAAATTTTTTAAATCCAGTTTTTGGCCAAACTTTCCCACTATTTAAAGCTATTGGAACACATGGCATGTTTAATGCTTCATAAATTCTGCCTACACCTTTTTTAAAAGGAGAACGGTCTTCCACAGGCAGTCTAGTACCTTGAGGAAAAATTAATAATGGACGGTTATTTGTTTCAAGTGTTTTTTTAACTTTATCAAAAAAACCTAAATTTTCTTTAGTTGTAGTATTTCTTATAATTTCAATTGAACCTATTTTTCTTAAGTACCATCCAAATAAAGGTATTTTTAAAAGTTCTTTCTTTAAAATAAAAATTGGAAAATCAACAGGTGCCTGTAATACAAAAGTTTCGAACATTGATTGGTGTGCAGAAGCTAAAAAGAAACGTTTATTTTTTTTTAAGTTTTCTAAACCATTAAAAATAACTTTTGTACCTAAAAAAATTCTTAAAATAAATATAACATAGTAAGCTAATATTTTACCAAAAATCAAAGTAACTTTACTTGGTAATATTAATGCAGGGATAGCAATTAAAAAAACAAATATAATTCCAAAATATAAAAAAAAATTGAATAATAAAGATCTGATATTTTGCATTAAGCTTTAATTAATTTAAGCAAATCTTGTTTTTTTCTAATTACTTTATAAGTTTTATTTTTAACAATTATTTCAGCTATTAAAGGTTTTGTATTATAATTTGATGATAATGAAGAACCATAGGCACCAACATCTTTAATGGCCATATAGTCTCCCTCAGCTATTTTTTGATAGTTTTTAAATTGGTTAAATTTACAAGTTGTTTCACAAATTGGTCCTACAAATTCTATTAATCCAGAATGTTTTTTATTACTTTTTATTAATGGAATTATGTCATGGTATGCATCATATAAAGCGGGTCTCATAAAATCATTCATACCAGCATCTAAAATGGCAAAAGTTTTTTTTGTTCCTTTTTTAATATATTGAACTTTATTTATAAGGATACCTGCATTGCCAAGAATAAATCTGCCTGGTTCAAAAATAATTTTACAATTAATTTTTTTTTGAAATTTTTGTACCAGTTTAGAGTATCGAGATAGATTGATCTCTCTTTGATTACTTTGGTAATTGATTCCAAAACCGCCACCTAAATCAACATACTTTAAATTAATATTATTTTTTAAAATAATTGAAGTTAATATATTGAGAGTTTTTTCATAAGGAATATCATTTAAAATTTGACTCCCAATGTGAACACTTAAAGCATCAATTTTAAGATTGTTGAATGCAGCTTTATTTTTATAAATATTTAAAAATTCTTTAATTGAAATTCCAAATTTATTTTCAGCTTTTCCAGTAGAGATTTTTTTATGAGTTTTAGCATCAACATTAGGATTGATTCTAAAACCCACTGGTATTTTTTTTTTAAGTTTTTTAGCTATTTGATTAATAAGTCTAGCTTCGCTTTCAGACTCGATGTTGATTAATAAAATATTTTTTTTTATAGCTAATTGAATTTCATCAGCTGTTTTACCAACTCCAGAAAATACAATTTTATTAGGTTTAATGCCTGATTTAATCGATTTTAGTAGTTCACCACCAGATACAACATCTGCGCCAGCACCTAAATTTCCTAATAATTTTATAATAAAGTGATTGGTATTTGCCTTAGTTGCAAAACAAATCAAAGGGTTGATACTTTTAAAGTTTTTTTTAAAGTTTTGAAAATTATTTTCAATTTGCTTTTGTGAGTATAAGTAAAATGGAGTCTTATTATTTTTTATAATGGAAGATGCAGATAGCCCTTCAACATGGAGTTTGTTTTTAACGTATCTGAATTGGCTCATATTTGTTTAAGAAACCGTAGACAAAAAAGATGAGTAAACTTTTCCTTGATATTGTGGATCTGATTTTTTTCCACATCCTTGCATAATTAAAAAGCTAAAAATTAAAAGAAATATTAGTTTCATTTGTTATTTTTTTTATACATTTTTATCATTTTTTTTATATTACCTAAAGATGTTCCACCGTAAGAAGTTTTAGTATTTACTGAATTTTTAACATCAAAAATTTTTAAAACTTTAAAGTCCAGGTCTTTGTAAAATTTTTTGCACTCTTGCAATGTTAATTCATTAAGAGTTTTTTTGTTTTTTTCTGCATAGTTTACTAAACTAGAAGAAATGCCGTAAGCTTGTCTAAAAGGAAGATTTTTTTCTTTAACAAGATAATCTGCAAAATCTGTAGCAGTGGTAAATCCTTCATTAGCCATCTGTAACATTCTTTCTTTTGAGACTTTTAAATTGTGAATTAATTCAAAAGATAATATTAAAGAATCGTTTAAAGTATCAAATCCCTCAAAGGCTAATATTTTATCGTCTTGTAAATCTTTAAAATAAGACATTGGTAAGCCTTTCATAATAGTTAAAATAGCATTTAACTTTCCATAATTAATTCCGACTCTTCCTCTAACTATTTCTGCAGGATCTGGATTCTTTTTTTGCGGCATAATGGAAGAACCCGTCAAAACACTGTCATTAAAGTAAATCAATTTATAAGGATCTGAGTTATAAATGATTAAATCTTCTGCTAATCTTGATAAGTGCATTGCGCAGACTGCTGAACTATACAAAAAGTCTACAACAAAGTCTCTATCAGCAACTGAATCAATTGAATTATTTGTAGGTTTTTTAAAGCCCAATTTTTTTGCGGTATAGTGTCTATCTATTTTATAAGATGTACCTGATAAAGCGGCAGAGCCTAATGGAGATTCATCGATTAAGTTTAAATTATTTTTAAATCTTTCTTTATCTCTTTTTAGCATTTCATAATACGCTAATAAATAATGAGCAAAAGAAATTGGCTGAGCATTTTTTAAATGAGTAAATCCTGGCATGACACAATCAACATTTTTTTCTGCATTTTTAATAATTTCATTCATCAAATTCGTAATTTGTTTAATGATTATTTGAGTGGACTCTTTTATCCAAAGTTTAAAATCTGTTACTACTTGGTCATTTCTTGATCTAGCTGTATGCATATAGCCAGCCGAAGGCCCAATCAGATCAAATAATTTTTTTTCTATATTTAAATGAATATCTTCGTATTTTTCCTGAAAAATAAAATTACCTTTATCAATTAAATTTCTAATTTTTTTTAGCCCTTTAATTATTTTTTTCCCCTCTTTTGCAGGTATAATTTTTTGCTTGATAAGCATTTGAACATGTACAGTTGAAGCAAAAATATCTTGTTTGTAGAGTCTTTTATCCACATTTATTGATGAACCAATTCTTTGAAAGGATTTGGTAGTTTCGCTTTTTATTCTTTTTGACCAAACAGTTTTATTTTTTTTTTTCATTTTACTATGTTAAATCTAATTTAGATTAATATGCAAATTAGTAAATCTTTTAAAATTTTAATATGTTTATTTCTTTTAGGTTCATTTTCACAGCAATCATATTCAGAAACTAATTACTCAAAAAACTTAGTAGTTCATCAAAACCCACTTGATATACAAAAGATGAGGTTTAAAGATTTTGAATTAAACGATGTCGATTTAAGTAAAAATAAAGGCAATATCGTGATTTTAAATTTTTGGGCAACCTGGTGCGCACCCTGCAAGAAAGAGATGCCTTCATTAGACAAATTAAGTGAATTCTACCCAGATTTAATAGTTTACCCAATAAACCTTGAAAAACCAAATAAAATTAAAACTTTAAAATTTTATGAAGAACTAAATATTAAGAATTTAA
>Ga0208880_1000325_pt1 | contig 9621 bp, 11 predicted proteins | sample Knorr_S23_td_Sur_FD_185606 | JGI IMG/M metagenome (GOLD analysis project Ga0208880, IMG submission 185606) | Marine microbial communities from Southern Atlantic Ocean transect - Knorr_S23_td_SurfaceB_ad_5m_LV_B (SPAdes) (version 2) | ecosystem: Environmental > Aquatic > Marine > Oceanic | place...
ATAGAAAAACCAGCATTCCTGAAGGTTCGCATATAGTATTAGATAAAGATGCTAATTTGCCAAATCCAAAACTAGGACATGTTTCTTCATCATGTTGGAGCGTTGAAAATAATAATCCATTTTCTTTAGCAATTTTAAAAGATGGAAAGAGCATGATTGGTAAAAAATTATTTGCTGTTTCTCCTTTAAAAAACAAATCAATAGAGGTTGAAGTAATTTCATCTCATTATGTAGATCATGAAGGAAAGAGAGTAAGGTCATGAATAATGTCTCCTCATTAAATAATGTACATTTAAAAGGTTTATATGGAGATTACGAAAATAAAGATGAAAATAATCTAATTAAAATTAAAGAAATAAAAAATATAAATTTATTTCAAGTTGTAAAATATAAAAGTTCAAAAGAAAATATTTCTAATTTCAAAATTGATAGCCTTTCATTCCCCGAGAACCTTAAAACATCAAGCAATACTTCTACAAGAATAATTTGGATGGGGCCTGATAATTGGTATGTCTTTTCAACAAAAGATATAACTAATGATTTAAAGAATTTTAATGAAAGTCATTTTGCAATCACAGATCTTTCCCACTCTAGATCAATAATAGAACTTGAAGGAGAAATGATTTATGAAGTTTTAAAAAAAGGATCACCTTTAGATGTGGGTAAATTAAAGGCTGGAGATTGTGCTAATACAGTTTTTAATGGAATAACTATAACTTTAGATTTTCTATCTAATGATCCAAATATATTAAGAATATTTGGGCTAAGAAGTTTTGGAGAATCTTTGCATCATTCAATTACAGATGCTTGTTTAGAGTTTGGATATAAGTCTATCTAATTTTATTTTAAGAAATCATAACTTTCGACTTCAAAACCAGATATTTTCCAATTTTTTATGCCTCCAATTAAATGATAGGTATTTTTGTATCCATAAGATGCTGAAATTTGAACTGCCAATGTCGATCTATGTCCAACAGCACAATAAAAAAGCACAATCTTATCTTTTAGTTCTTGCGTCTTGTTTGATAGATATTCTGAAATCTCTTCAAAAGATACATTTTTACTATTTTTAATTTTTCCATCTTTTTTAATTTCTGTCTCTTCTCTTAAATCTATTATTAAAGAATTATTTTTTGAGATTTGATCCGTAAATTGTTCTGGACTTAATCCATAGTTTATTTTTTGCTTATTAGTGTCTATGCCTAATTTTAAATTTCCAGGAATTGCAACATCCATCATTTTTGGATCTGGCAAGTTTAAATTGTTCATAAGATCTGCATATTCATTTTTTGACTTAACTTGTAATCTAGGATTAAATTTTTTTTCTTCTTCTATAGTGCTGACCATATCACCTTTATAGTCATGGGCAGGATAAACCAAAGTTTTTTCAGGAAGTTTTAATAATATATTAAAAATTGAATCGTAAGAGTCAGAAGGGTTACCGTTTTGAAAATCAGTTCTCCCAGTTCCTCTTATAAGCAATAGATCACCTGTAAAAACTCTATCGTTCATTAAAAAACTAAAACTATCTGAAGTATGTCCTGGTGTATAAAGAGATTTTAAATTTATATCCTCTATTTTTATAGTCTCACCATCAGAAACACTCATTGAAGCAACTTCAGCTTGTGTTTTGTCTCCCATTATTGTTGTGCAATTGGTTTTATCTCTTAATTCCGCCATTCCTGAAATATGATCAGCATGAATGTGAGTATCAATTACTTTTACTAATTTTAAATCAAGTTCATGAATCAATTTTAAATATCTATCTACATTTTCTAAAACTGGATCGATTATCAAAGCCTCTCTTCCTCTACCTGAAGAAATTAAATAAGTGTAGGTTGAAGAAGTATGATCAAATAATTGTCTAAAAATCATGGTTCATAATAGTCGAAACAAGGAATTTTTAAAATATTTTTTTTATTTTATAATGTAAGATTTAAGCCTAAGCTTTTTAATTTTGGTTTGAAGCTAAAAAATAACGCATTATGATTTCCATTATCTCTTTTTATTGCTTGTTGCCAATAGTGAATCATCTCATGAACTAATGTCTCTAAAAAATCTTTTTTATTTTTGTATCTATAATTCATTTCTAAGGTAAAAGATTTTGTTCCTTTTCTTAAACAATAATATTCTACACATTGTCCCCAGCTTTTTTTAAGGTGTTTTATCTCTATATCGTTAAATGGTAACAGGGCACTTTTAAAAATTATTTTATTAAAAAATTTAAAATATTTTTTGATATCTTTATATTTTGTAAAATAATAGCTGTTAGATAGACCAAAATCCTTTTTTAATTTAGCTCTAATTTTTACTATACGATTATCTTTTTTCTTCATCTTCATAATGGCTCGGGGTAATTAATATTTTTTATTAATATTTCAATTAAAATTTATGGTCCAAAGTAGGCAAATTTACGTTTTCGCTATTGAGTTGAATCTGAAAATATGTATGTTTTATGCTAGGGAATGAAAAAAATATTTTTAGGCATAGTTGTCTTAACTCTTTTAACGGGATGTTTTCAAAGTACCGCTATGGTTGGCCCCGCTATAACACTAGTTTCGTCTGGTAACGTAAGTCACGCGTTTGGAACATTTGTTACTAATAAAGCTGTAGAAAAAGAGACAGGTATGCAGACACACCAATTTATTGCAAAAAAAGTAGAAGAAAATCAATCAAAAAATCAATATAAAAAAATTCACAAAGAACTGTCTGTCATGCTTGAAAATAATATTAAAGAAAAACAGTTAGTAATTTTGTTAGAAAACAATATTAAAAAAACACGAAGTGTAATTAATTCAGATTAAATTTAATTGAATAAGTTTTTTTTGTCCTGTTTCTTTACACCATAACTCATAACTTTCACATATTCTCCAAAGATGATCGAATGCTCTTTGAGATATTTCTAATGGAAAATGGCTTTTAGCATAATATAAGTTTGGATATTGTATCAATTGTTTAATCATCGAATCTTTTTGAATTTCTAGTAGCCTTATAGTTTCATCAGGAATTTTTTTTCCAGTATCTTGGTCTATAAAATTATTTTTTTTTAAATTATTTAACCATTCATCATGAAATTTTCCTGAACTTATTTTTTTATATGTTTCAGAACCTATAAATCTTTCAAACGCTTCAATGTTATTAATATTATTATTTTTTTTTATATTAAATATTTCTAAATAAATAATTTCTGCAACATATAAGACATAAGGCTTGTCAATATTTTCACTCATTGACTTATATTTCTTTCGAATAATAACATGAATTGGGATCTACTTTATAATGCGCAAAAGGTTCACATATTTTAAATCCTGCTTTTTCAAATAATTTTCTTGCAGGCTTAAAAAAATTTCCCGCTCCTGTTTCTAAACTTATTTTATTTATTCCATTTTTTTTTGCTTCTATTATTAAGTGATCAAGTAATTTGATACCATAGCCCATATTTCTAAATTCATCTGCTATTCTTATTGATTTAAACTCACCATGTCCATTTTCTAAAAATTTTAAAGCTCCACATCCAATTAATTTTTCTTGATCCCAAATACTCCAAAATTTAATACTCGGTATTTTTAAACCTTCAATATCTAGAACATGAGTGCTTCCCTCAGGAGAATTAGATCGTAATTGATAAAAATGATAATGCAAAAGTGTATTTACTCTAGGATTATCAAAGTTATTTTCTATTGATTTCATAAATCTGAAAACCATATAATCTAAAAATAAATTAAACCAAGAATTTTTTTATGTGTGGAAGATTTGTTATTACAAATCCTGTTTCTAAAACAAAAGGTATTGTAAAAACTGCAATAAAGGTAGAGGATGTAGAAAATTATAATGCTCACCCAGCTCAAAATCTGCCGGTAATAAAAAAATATACAAATGGTAACACGCTAGAGTTGCTTAAATGGGGTATCGTACCGTCTTGGTCTAAACAAAAAGATTTTAAACCACTAATTAATGCAAGATTAGAAACTATAGATGAAAAAATATCTTTTAAAAAACATATTAAAATTCATAGATGTGTTGCAGTAGCAGATGGCTTTTATGAATGGAAAAGGGATGGTAAAGAAAAAACACCTTTTTACTTTTTAAGAAACGATAAAAAAATGATGTTTATTGCAGCAATTTTTGAAGATAATCAATTCTGTTTGATAACTGAGCAAGCCTCAAAAAATGTAAATGAAATACACCATAGGCAACCAGTCATTTTGAATGAGAAAGATGTTAATAATTATTTAAATTTACAGATTGATGGATCAAATTATTTGAAAGAGGCAAATAAGCCAAAACTAGAATTTTATGAAATTTCAAAAGATGTAAATAAGCCAACAAATAACAGTATTTCTTTAATTCAAAAAGTTAACTGATCACTCATTTCTAACAAGCGGGTACACTTTAGGACTTAGATATTTTAAATTAGTAAATATAATTAATATTAAAGTTATCAAGCCTACCGCAATAGATACATTGGCAAATAAAATTAAGTCAAATTTCCATTTTAACTGAAAAATATCTTCAATTATATAGTTAGAGGCTATTATTGCAAAAAGAGTTGAAAATAAAATTATAGTTACAAAATTAATTATAAATTCAATTATTGACGAAAAAATAATTTCTTTTTTTGAAAAACCTAAAATTTTAAAAACTAAATTTTGAAATATTTTTATTTTACCTTGAACAATAATTGCACTAGAAATTACCACAAGTCCAATAATTACTGTAATTGTAGAAATTACACTTACAGCTACAAAAACTTTATTTAAAACATCTGTTACTTTAGATAAATAATCCGAGATTTTAATTATTGATACACTTGGAAATTGATCTAAAAATTTCGTATCATTGAAATTTTCAATATTATTAAATTTTACTGTGGATAAGTATTCGTGAGGGATTTGATTTGCAAATTGGGGGTTTAATAACATTGCAAAATTTATACTCAGGTCTCTATAATCAACAAATCTGAAATTAACAACCTCACCTTCAACTTCTCTTCCATAAATATTTAAAGTAAATTTATCTCCAAGTTTTATACCAAAGTCTTCTGCTACTTTGCTATCCAAAGATATTTGAAGTTCATTTGGTTTATTCAAATCCCACCATTTACCTGCTACAAGAGGGTTATCTTTTGGTATTTCATCAGACCAAGAAACTCTTCGATCATTTTGAATAACCCAATGACTGTCGTTAGATCTATCTATGTAAGTATTTGGGTCAATACCATTAATTTTAGAAAGTTTAGCTGAAACCATTGGCACAACTTCAATATTTGCCTGTTTATCAATATTGTAAATTAAATTTTCAAATTGATTTTTTTGATCGTTTTGAATTCCAAGAAAAAAATAATCAGGAGCTATTTCTGGGATAGATTTTGCGATCTCTCTTTTAAAATTAGATCCAACAAAAGCTAGCGTAAGAAGCAAAGTAATTCCTAATCCTAAAGACATCACTGTAATAGGAGTTATGCTTTTACTTTCAGTAATATTTTTGATTGCAATTTTATAAGAGATTCCTGGGCTAAAATTTCTTTTTTTGAGAAATAAAATTGTTATTCGTGATAAAATAAAAAAAACAATAAGACAAAAGAAAAAAGATAAAAAATAAAATACACTATATATTGGTCTCGCTGATCCAAAAGAGAACAAACTTATAAGAACTATAAGAAATACAAAACTAAATATTATTGATAATTTTGTATATTTAAACTGAGCGTTTTGAAATACATTTCTAAATAAACTGGAAGCTTTGATTTGATCAATTGAATTTACTGTAGGAATTGAAAATATAATTATAACCAACATTCCAACTAAAAATATTTTTGTATAGTTGATCAAAGAAAATTTTGCCTGAATATTTAATCCTAAACTTTCAGAAATTAATCCATCTACTAAAGGAATTAAAATAAAACTTAATCCATATGCAATAATTGATATTAGCACCAAAAGAAAGGACAGCTGGATATAATAAATTAATTTTATATTACCAGAAAAAATTCCTATTGCTTTTTGTACAGCAATAGATGAATTTTTTTGATTAATAAATGACAACAATGTATTTGCAATTCCAATACCAGCTATAAGCATTGCACTTATTGAAACTAAAGATAAAAATTGTGAAAAATTATCTATAACTCTTCTAAGTCCTCCAGCTGAATTTTGAGGGTACCTTAATCTGACACGTTCTTCATTTTTAAATAGTTCTTCAATCTTCTTTGATCCATCATCTGTATTCAGAGATTTATCAAATCTAATTTTGTATTCATGGTTTAAAAAACTTCCCAAGGTATTTAAATTCAAGCTATCTAAAGTTTTTTTTCCAGTTAATGCAAAGTCACCAAATACAAAGGCTCCACCTATGTCAGGCACAGATTTTACAAAGCCTACAACTGTAAATTCTTTGTCTTGAACTTTAACTATTTCATTTAATTGTAGATTTAAATTTTTAAAAATATTTTCATTTACTAAAATTGTATTATTTATTTCATTTAATTTTTTTAATGCATCTTTTGGCTCAAATTTTACTTCTCCATACAATGGATAATTGGCATCAATAGATTTAACTCTGGTAAATGATGACTTATTATTTGATTTATTTATAGTTGAAATCATTGTACTAAATTCGACCATTTGGGAGACAGTCGCAAAAGTTTTTACCTCTTCAACTAATTTTAGATTTCCTTCAACTCTGTTATAGTCGATTTCTAAATCTCCACCGAGCAGTAATTTAGAATTATTTCTGAGCTCTGTTTCTAAACTATCTTCAATAGTTAATATTGAACTTAAAATAAATAAACTAATAAACAATGTTACAATAATGCTAATTATTTTTCTGTAGCTCCTTACCAAATCTCTTGCTGCGTATTTAATGTATAAACTTAAATTATTTGAACTAGTCAATTCTTCCATCTTTAATTTTTATTTTTCTGTTTGTTTGATTTGCAAGGTTTTGATCATGAGTAACCATTATTAAGCTTGAATTTTCTTCTTTAACATAATCAAATAAAATCTTAGAAATTAAATTGGAATTTTCGCTATCTAAATTTCCAGTTGGTTCATCTGCTAAAATTAGTTTTGGTTTCATAGCTATTGATCTAGCAATTGCTACTCTTTGTTGCTCACCACCTGATAATTGACTTGGTAAATTATTTAATCTGTGTCCCAAACCAAATCTATCTAAAATTTCTTTTGCGATAACTTGAGATTTATTAATTTTGTTTATTTCCAAAGTAAGACTGACATTTTCTAGAGCAGTATAATTAGGTATTAAATAAAAAGATTGAAAAACTATTCCAATATTTTTTCTTCTTATGTTTGAAATATCGTCTTCTTCCATCTTTGATATATCATCATTTTCAAAAAAAATATTTCCAGAAGTTGCTTTTTCTAAGCCACCAATTAACATTATAAGACTAGTTTTTCCTGAACCACTTTCTCCTACGATAGAAAGAGTTTCTTTCAATTGAACTTCCAAATTAATATCTTGTAATACTTTAATTAAGTTATTATCTGTTTTATAATTTAAATTAACGTCAACAAGTTTGAGAAGTTTATTCATGATAAAAAAATGTTTTATTACAATGTTCTTAATCTGTCTAGTTCCAGCAACTTTGTTTGCTGAGAATAAGATAGTTCTTTACGGTGATAGTTTAATGGCAGGATATGGCTTAGATCAAAAACACCATTTAGCAACAATTTTGGAGAAAAATTTAAATTTAAAAGGTATGGATGTTAAAGTTATAAACGCCAGTGTTTCCGGAGACACTTCAGCTGGCGGGCTTAATAGAATAAATTGGATTTTGTCCGAACAAAAATTTGATTTATTTATTTTAGGTCTAGGTGCAAACGACATGTTAAGAGGGATTTCACCTGAAGAAACAGAAAAAAATTTAGAAAAAATAATTGAAAATGTATTAGATAAAAATATCACTCTAATTCTAGCAGGAATGATTGCTCCAACTACTCATGGCGCAGAATATAAAAATAAATTTGATATTATTTATAAAAACTTATCAACAAAATATAATTTAAAACTTGTTCCATTTTTACTTGAAGGTGTAGCTTTAAATCCTGATTTAAATTTAGATGATGGAATGCATCCTAACGAAAAAGGTGTTGTAATTGTAAGTAAAAATTTAGAAAAAAAAATATTAGAGGCAATTAACTAACTTTTTGAATTATAGTTAAGTGTCCCATTTTTCTATTTGGTTTAATTTCTTTTTTTCCATAATCAAAGAAAAATTCATTATCGTTAAATTTTTTTGTTCGATAGGGAACAATCTGATCACCAATTAAATTAATCATTCTAGCATTATATAATTTTTTTATTTCTACTTTTCCTAAGTCACAGATTGCCCTGATATGATTTTCAAATTGACTTATATTATATGCATTGATGGTTAAATGACCTGAATTGTGAACTCTAGGAGCAATTTCATTTACATATAAATTATCATTTTTATCTATAAAATATTCTACACATATTGTTCCAATATAATCTAAGTCATCTGCAATTATTGAAGCCCAGTCCTTTGCTTTTGTTATAATTTTTTCATCAATCGTAGCGGGTATTTTTGAATATTTTAAAATTTGATTTTCATGTTCATTTTCTATGGGTTCATAGATAGAATGTATTGAATGACCAAACCTAGTTAAAATAATTGAAAATTCTTTTTTTAAATTGATCATTTTTTCAAGAATATATTCTTCTGAAAAATCAATTTTTAGATTTTCAACATCAGATAAATTGTTTAATTTGTATTGTCCTTTTCCATCATATCCAAGCCTGCAAGTCTTAAGCAATGCAGGGATTAATTTTAGATTAGCATTAAGGTCAGCTTTTTCTTTAATTGAAACATATCTTGTAGTGCTAATATTGCATTTGTTTACAAAATCTTTTTCATAAAGCCTATGTTGCACTATTTTATTTACTTCAGGCTTAGGTTTAACCTGTTTGTACTGATTAATTAAATCAAGTGTTTTAAATGGAATATTTTCAAACTCATAAGTTACAACATCAACTTTGCTTATAAATTCTTGTATTTTAATGTTGTCTTTGTAATCTCCAAATATAAATTGATCAGCATAAATTTGTGCAGGCGCATCTTTGTCATCACAATATACAACTGTTTTGATATTTAATTTTTTAGCCCCCAAACATAATAAACTGCCAAGTTGTCCACCCCCTAAAATTCCAACAGTTTGTTCTGGCATATTATTTAATAGGTTTTTTTTTAACTGACTTGGTTTGCTTTAATCTTAATTGTTTTAATTTAGATTTTATATTTTTATTACCAACACCTAATATAGATGCCGCAAATAAAGCTGCATTTATTGCACCATCTTTACCTATGGCAACAGTTCCAACAGGAATTCCTTTTGGCATTTGAACTATAGATAATAAGCTATCAAGACCTTTAAGTTTTTTACTTTCTATTGGAACCCCAATTACAGGGATATGTGTAATAGCAGCAACCATGCCTGGTAAATGTGCAGATCCTCCTGCACCTGCAATAATTACTGATATATTGTTTCTCTCAGCTTTACTTGCAAAATCAAATAATCTTTTTGGAGTTCTGTGTGCTGATACTATTTTTGTATCAAATTTAATTTGTAAACTTTTAAGAGT